>ENA-ORDP01000890-ORDP01000890.1-marine-sediment-metagenome-genome-assembly--contig:-NODE-890-length-17989-cov-2.801550_pt1 | contig 17989 bp, 15 predicted proteins | sample MGYA00248627_ERZ508539 | MGnify/ENA primary metagenome ERZ508539 (study PRJEB26208, sample SAMN05571518) | marine sediment metagenome | biome: deep sea; feature: Hydrothermal vent; material... | reverse complement strand
AAGCTTCCGATATTAGATTGGGGTTTTTTACAATCGAAGAATTCAGTGATACTTTATCGGCACCGGATTTTACCAGAACCTCTATGTCACTTATTTCGGAAATTCCCCCACCAACTGTAAACGGAATTCTGATAGCTTTTGCAACATCCTCTACAAGAGAAATCAGAGTTTTTCTTCTCTCGGCAGATGCAGTTATATCAAGAAAAACTAATTCATCAGCCCCTTCTTCAGAATATCTTTTTGCAAGCTCTGCGGGAGAACCCGCATCAACCAAATTAACAAAATTTGTACCCTTAACAACTCGCCCATCCTTGACATCAAGGCAAGGTATTATTCTTTTACAAAGCAAATTGAGCTAGCTCCTTTAATTCAATTTTATTTTCATAAATAGCTTTTCCAACCACTACCGCATAAATATCAACTTCATTTAATTTGTGGATATCACTCATATCCTTTACTCCACCGGATGCAATAAGCTTAATACTCGGATATTTAGTTAGAACTTTATTATACAATTCGATATTAGCGCCTGTAAGCATCCCGTCTTTTAAAATATCGGTACATAAAAATTTATCGATACCTAACGAAAGACAATACTCAATATGTGAATATAATGAAATTGTTGTTTCTTCAGTCCAACCACTTATTCTAAGTTTTTCATTTTCGGCATCTATTGCAATGATAATTTTTCCGGGTGACAGTTTTTCTATTATTAATTTTAACTCGTCTTTATTTTTAACCGATACAGAACCAAGAATAAGATAGTCAACACCGGTATTAACAATTTCGGTTGCAGTTTTCATATCCCGGATACCTCCGCCAAATTCGATTTTTAAGTTAGTTTCCGCTTTTATATTTTTAACCGTATTTGCTGCGGCCAACTTACCGGTTTTTGAACCAATCAAATCGACAATATGAATAATGTTGAAACCGAAAGATTCAAATATTTTTGCTTGTTGCAGAGGAGTGTTCTTATAATATGAAACACTATCAAAATCGCCTTTGGTTAAACGGACAATTTTGTTGTCGTATATATCTATAGCTGGAATAACAATCATAATTCAATAAAATTTTGTAAAAGTTTAAGCCCTGTTTCGCCCGATTTTTCCGGATGAAACTGAACCCCATAATAATTTTCCTTTTCCATAGAAGCCGAAAGTATAATATTGTTATCGGCAATAGAAGTAGTAAATTTTGTCGGTGGAATGTAATATGAATTAGCGAAATAAAACCGTTCTCCATTTTTAATGCCTTTGAACAATTTACTTTCGGTAGTAAAGGTAATGTCGTTCCATCCCATATGCGGAACTTTTGTTTTGGTTGAGTCAAACCTTTCTGCAACACCGGGGAAAATACCTAGACATGATATATTACCTTCTGTTGAAAAATCTGCAAGTAACTGCATTCCCAGGCAAATTCCCAGTACAGGTTTTTTAATCGCCTTAAATACCGTAAAAAGGTTCAAAACATGTATTCTTTTGATAGCATAAGAAGCCTCGCCTACACCTGGAAAAATCACTCTATCGGCGCAGTATATTTCTACCTCGTTGTTTGTAATTTTATATTCTTGACCTAAAACTTCCAATGCATTAGCAACGGAAGCAACATTGCCTGCCCCGTAATCTATTAAAGCAATCATAGTACTCCTTTTGTAGATGGAAGAACGCCCTGATTTCGTTCATCTAATCTGCAAGCTTCATTTAATGATTTAGCGAAAGCTTTAAATATTGCTTCAATTTTATGATGATCATTTTTTGCTTTTGCTCTAATAAAGATATTAGCTTTTAATCCCGAAGCCAACCCTTTAAAAAATTCTTCCGTTAACTCAGTGGGAAAATCGCCCACTTTTTCTCTTTTAAATTTGACTTTAAAATTCAAATATATTCTACCGCCCAAGTCAATCGAACATCTTGCAATTGCATCATCCATAGGAAGGAAGTAACCGTAACGTTTAATACCGGTTTTATTTCCCAATGCATTATTTATTACGGAACCCAATGTAATTGCCACATCTTCAACTGTATGGTGTTCATCAACAATTAGATCACCCTTTACGTTAACAACAAGATTTATATTTGCATGCTTAGCCAGTTGTTCCAGCATATGATCGAAAAAACCTATCCCGGTATTAATATTTGCTTCACCGCTTCCATCCAGAGAAACTTCAACTTTCACATCGGTTTCCTTTGTTTTTCTATTCTCCGAAGCAGTTCGAAGTGATGTCAGTAATTGGCTAACAGCTTTTTCAAAATTATCTACTTTTGTATTTTCTTTTACGATAAAAGCTAATTCCGATTCGATATTTTGTGTCGTAATAAAATAAGTCTTATTAGAATTCTTTAAACTATCTTCAATTATATTTATACCTTCCAATTCAAATAATTTTTTAAGCGTATCGTTATTAAGACTTCCAAAATTCTCAATCGATAATTCAAAGCCTTTTTTCGATAAGTTTTTTAATCCGGTAATTAATCCACCTGAAATAGGGAGTGATAAATCCAAAAATTTTTTATCAATAATAATTTTGTTCATCATTTATCCTTTTTAAAAAAACCCCACTATTAAAAAAGCTAAAAAATACGTTTAATTTCATCCCATAAAATATCATTTTCTTCTTCATTACCTATTGATATTCTAAGACAGCCGGAAAGCTTCGATTGAGAACTTCTGTTTCTTACAATTATGCCTTTCCCAGCCAATTTTTTTTGGACATAATTTGGGTCATCAAACTTCACTAACAAAAAATTAGCATCGGATTTATATACATGAATGACTCCCGTAAGACTTTCAAGCTGATTCCATAATCTATTTCTTTCTTTAATAATAGACTTAACAAATGAATTTTTTAATCCGGAATTTTTCAGTGCGGATTTGAGAGCAAATCTTGTTAATGAACTTATATTATAAGGCGCTTTAACTTTAAATAGAAATTCAATGATATCGGGATTAGAAATACAATAACCCAATCTAATTCCCGCTAAGCCCCAAGCTTTCGAGAAAGTCCTTAAGATTATTAGATTTGGATAATTTTTGATTTCATCAATAAGAGTTCCCTCAATCGAAAAATCAATATATGCCTCGTCAACGATTATAATTGAGTTGAAACTTTTGCATAAAGTTAAAACATCTTTTTTATTTAGAAGATTTCCGGTAGGATTGTTAGGTGAACAAAGGAAAATGATTTTTACATTCTTGTTATACTTTTTTTCTATTGCATCGACATTTATTTGAAAATCATCGTTGAGCAAAACCTGAATTGTTTCAACATTGTTTATGTCGCATGCAACTTTATACATTCCGTATGTCGGTCCGGGTATTATAACTTTATCAGCGTTCGGCTCACAGAAGATTCTTATTATCAGATCAATTATCTCATCGGAGCCCACCCCAAAAAAAAGATTTTCGGCAGCTATTGAATAATAATTGCCGACCAAATCTTTGAGGTCATTTTGATGAGGATCGGGATAACGGTTTAAATTTAAAGAATCAATTTCATTGAATGTCGAACCCCAACTGTTTTCGTTGGCATCGAGTAAAATACCCTCGCTGCTTTCGTAAATATCCCGTGCCGATGTGTAGGGCTTTAGAGATAAAATATTTTGTCTTACTAAGTCTTTAATTTTCATATTATTATTTAAACTCACAAATTCTATTTATTTCAATCTAATTCCAACGGCGTTTTTATGCGCAAGAAGTGATTCTACTTCAGCAAGCGTTTCCACTGTTTCCGAGATATTGCTCAAGCCTTCTTTTGTCAGATTTTGAAATGTTAAAGATTTCATAAACATTTCAACGGTAACACCGCCAAATACTTTTGCATAACCGTAAGTAGGTAATGAGTGATTTGTACCCGAAGCATAATCTCCAACGCTTACAGGCGAATATTGACCTAAAAAAACCGAACCGGCATTTACTATTTTCGATATTAATTTTTCCGGATTTTCAACATTTAATATTAAATGTTCCGGTGCATACATATTACTAAAATTTATAGCTTGTTCAATATCATTGACAACTAAAGCAAAAGAATTTCCAAGAGCTTTGGAAGCAATTTCCCTTCTCGGTAATTTTGCAATTTGGATATTTATTTGTGCAATAATTTTTTTTGCATGCTCTGCGGAATTTGTAATAAGAACAACCTGCGAATCAACACCATGTTCGGCTTGTGAAAGTAGATCCGCAGCTACAAAAGAAGGATTGGCAAAACCATCTGCAACCACTAAAACTTCGCTTGGTCCCGCAGGCATATCTATCGAACAACCCGAAGCTTCAATACTCACCAATAGTTTTGCAGCAGTAATATACTGATTACCCGGTCCGAATATTTTATTTACTTTCGGAATATCCTTTCCTCCGTAAGCCAAAAGACCGATAGCTTGAGCTCCGCCTATTTTATAAAATTCATTTATACCGCATAATTTAGCAGTATAAAGTAACGGCGCATTAATTTTACTGTTTTTTGAAGGCGAACAAACTACTATTCTTTTACATCCGGCAAGCGTTGCAGGGATTCCGAGCATTAACATAGTTGAGGGAAGTACAGCACTTCCACCGGGAATATATAAACCTACATTTTCAATCGCTCTGAATTCTCTGCTGCAGTTTACTCCCGTCATTGTTTCGATAGAATATGGAACGGGTAATTGTTTTAAATGAAAATTTTTAATGTTTTGCGCAGCCGTTAAAATCGCATTTTTTATTTTCGGAACAAGGAATTGTTCTGCTTCATCAAACTCCTGTTTTGAAACTAAAAGTCGATCACTTTCAAAGCCGTCGAATTGCTTTGCATATTTTATAACTGCATGAATACCGTTTTTTTTAATATCCTTAAGAATCGGTTTTACGACGGAGGTAATTTTTTCAAGCTCAATAGCAGTTCTTCGAGTTAAATTATTTATCTCGGTTTCCGATAAATCATTTAGAAAATACGTTTTCATACAATCATATTTTCGATTGGTAATAAAATAATTCCGGAAGCACCTGCAGCCTTGAGATCATCTATAATTAACCAAAATTTATTAGAAGGTATTACAGCATGAACGGCAAGCATATCTTCCTCTGCCAGATGAAGAACGGTCGGGCTCTTAAGCGACGGAATAATACCCATTATTTTTTCAAGAGATCTTTTAGGAATGTTCATCATTAAATATTTCGAATTTCGTGCTTTTAATACCGATCGAATTCTTCTTAAAAGATCGTTTAACAATTCATTTTTTCGTTCATCTTTTAATTGTGGATAGGAGGATATTAAAACGGCTTCAGAATCAAAAACTTTAAAAGATTTTTTTAATTTATTCATCATCAACGTATTGCCGGTTGATACTAAATCGCAAATTATATCGGCAACCCCCAGAGATGGAGCAATTTCCACTGAACCGCTTAGTTCGATAATCTTTGCATTCAAATTATTTTCCTGGAGGTATTTCCTAAGAATATCCGGATAAGTTGTTGCAATTGTTTTACCGTTTATATCGTTTATTTTTTTCAGTTCTTTATCCTGCGGATACGCCATCATCAAAGAACATCGTCCAAAGCCCAAGTGTTCTTGAGTAAAAGTATCTGTTTGCTTTTCAAGGACAACATTTTCGCCAACTATTCCGATATCCGCCACACCGTCTTTTACATATTCGGGGATATCATCGTCTCGTAAGAATAATATATCCATCGGAAAATTTCTTGCTGTTACGAATAACCGTTCAGAATAGTTTTCAATATCAACTCCACACAATTTCAATAATTCAAGCGATTTTTCCGTAAGTTTTCCTTTTTTTTGGATTGCTAATTTTAAATTACCGTTCATTTTCTACCAATTTCCTTTAAAATTAAAAACCCCGACAAATGCCGGGGTCTAATTATCGTATTATCTAATCTTCAAAACAATCCGGCACAAACTAACTTTACAAAACAAATGCGGTGATGATGGATTGTATGAATTCTCTTTTTTGCAATATTTTCTATATTTAATTTCATAATTAATAGTACAAAAGTAAGCAAAAAATGATAAAATTCAAACAAATAATTTCTTTAATAATAATTCAGAGTCTAATTTCATAAGTGTAAAGCGGATCTCCGATTCTGTTAATATATCCACAAATTTAACCGGAAAAATGTTTTTAATTATAATCGTATTTTTTTTAGATCACTAAGATGATTAACAATAATTAAGATTTTGTTTAATTTTGTTAACATTTTTTTTAAAATTTTTAATTATTGTTCGGAAACCTTGTAATACTTATTTTTACAGGTCTTTAAATTAAATGTTAATTAATAAGGAGCTAAAATGGGTAAAGGTGACAAAAAAAGTAAGAGAGGAAAACTCTTCAAAGGTTCATACGGAAAATCACGTCCCAATCCAAATAAACGCAGAAAAATTCAAAAAGCTAAAATCGAAGCTGAAAACAAAAACTGATTACGTAGTTGCTTCAAGTAAGGTTTACGATATTTTATTAAAATTTGATTTTGGCTCGGTATGAGTAAATACCTTAATAACAGTCAATCGGGAAAGTAACAGGTTAAATACAAAAATTATCCTTTTCGCATAATACCGGCTATTCCAATAGGTTTACACGAAAGAGTTTTTAACCTCAATAGTGAATTAAAGTTTGATTCCCGGCAATTTTATATGTTTATATTTTCAATTATATCATTGTTCATAATAAAGTTCAGCCCTGTTCAATATTTTTTCTTGTAATGGTTCAAGTGAAGAAAGGCTTTTAGGTCATTGTAAAAACACCTTTTAACACTATTGAAAAACGGTATGAATTAAAACCGGAGGTATTTAGACAAAACCCTATGGATTTTAATAATAAATTATTAACTTTCAAGCAAGGTTATTATTCAGGTTTTTTTAACAACCTTGTGAAACTTGACAAGTAAAATCACGGCTGAGAACAATATCAACACACATAGCAAAGAATATATTGAAAAATATTTTGATGATTTTATTTCAAATTAAACCGTTCATTATATAAAGGAAGCATTTTTGATAAAATTATTAACAGAATGATTAATCAAAAACCTTTTATATTTGAAATGATAAAATGTACGTAAGTATATAACTCAATATTCATATTTTAATTAATTTGGAGAAGTTAATGGAAGCACTCACCGGTTTATCGATAGTGATAATTATTGCGATAGTTTTTTTATTTATCATTTTAGTTTATTTTATCCCAATGGGTCTTTTTGTAACGGCATATTTTTCGGGAGTTAAGCTAAAGATTTTCAAAGACCTAGTTGGAATGAGATTAAGAAAAGTACCACCCGTAGTTATTGTAAGAAGTATGATCACGGCCACCAAAGCCGGGCTTAAAGTTGAGCAACCAAAATTGGAAGCTCATTATCTAGCGAGGGGAAATGTTGTAAAAGTTATTCAAGCTCTGGTATCGGCTGATAAGGCAAATCTCGGTCTGTCTTTCGAGCGAGCGGCTGCTATTGATTTGGCAGGGCGCGATGTACTGGATGCAGTTAAAATGTCGGTCCTTCCTAAAGTTATAGAAACTCCTTTAGTCACTGCTATGGCAAAAGACGGAATTCAACTTAAAGCCATTGCCCGTATTACGGTAAGAGCAAATATAGAAAGGCTGGTCGGCGGAGCTGGAGAAACTACCATTCTTGCACGTGTCGGCGAAGGTATTGTCTCCACTATCGGATCAAGTGATAGCCATAAAGAAGTTTTGGAGAATCCTGATAAAATATCTAAAAGTGTTCTTTCAAAGGGGTTGGATTCAGGTACTGCTTATGAGATATTATCGATTGATATTGCAGATGTGGATGTCGGAATAAATATAGGCGCAAAATTGCAAGCCGATCAAGCTGAAGCCGATTTGAAAATTGCACGGGCAAAAGCTGAGGAAAGGCGTGCCGCTGCTGTTGCTGTGGAGCAAGAAATGATAGCCGAAGTTTCAAGACAGCGCGCTAAAGTGGTAGAAGCTGAAGCTGAAATTCCCAAAGCCATGGCTGAAGCTTTTAGAACTGGTAAATTGGGAGTTATGGATTATTATAATATGAAAAATATTATGGCTGACACTCAAATGCGCGAGGCTATTGCAAAGCCTGAACAAAAGAAAGAAAAAAATACCAATGAATAATGATTTTCTGGATATATTAATAATACTTATTATTGTTTTCAGTTTTTTTAGTCCTTTTTTTAAAAAGAAAAAGAGTCCCAAATCTCTGCCTCCAATGCATAATAACGATGAGAATGAAACCAATTTATCTAATTATCCAAAATATGAATCGGATTCAAATAAAGAGAATGAAACTGATTTATCTAATTATCCAAAATATGAACCGAAATTAAATAAAGAGAATGAAGAGATATTTAAAGAAGTTGAAATATTATTTAAAGGTGAAACTTCACCGTCCGGTTATGAAACAGGTTCAATTGAGAATCAGGATAACGAAATAAAAGATTCAAATATTCAGATACAATATGAAGCAAAAGCCGATACTGCCACTAATGATATTTCTTACTCGTCCTCAGATGATTTGGTAAGTAAGAGTATCAGAAAAATAGATTCCCAAATAGAAAAAGATACAGAGAATTTTGAAAGGGTTGTTGAGCATCAAATGGATACAGTAGATACATCAACTATCGATATCAAAAGTAAATTAAGGGATATAAACTTACAAAAAGAATTAATTGCAATATCGGAAATTTTAGGAAAGCCAAAAGCTTTGCGTAGATGATAAAAAAGAAATATATTTTAAAAAGACTTAATGTTAACACAAATTTTGGAAAAAAATGCTTTGATGAATCCCACTTCGTTATTAATTATAAGCAGGTATTAAATGAGGCTCAATATGAAGCAGCCTCCGCAATTGAAGGCGCTTACTTAATAATAGCAGGAGCAGGGACAGGTAAAACACGTACTTTGGTTTATCGAGTTGCCCATCTTGTTGAAATGGGTTATGATCCGAAGTCAATTTTACTATTGACTTTTACCCGTAAAGCTGCTAACGAAATGCTGAGCCGTGCAGTACTCCTTTTAGATAATAGATGTTCAAAAATTAACGGGGGAACTTTTCACTCTTTTGCTAATCTTACATTACGCAAGTATTCCAAGGCAATAAAACTTGATACATCCTTTACTATTTTGGATCAAAGCGATAGTGAAGATGTAATTAACTTAATCCGGTCGAATCTGGGTCTTATTAACAAGAAAAAAAGATTTCCGAACAAACGGACTTTGGGAAAAGTATTTAGTTTACACATAAATACAGGTAAAAATATTGAAGATATCATATCTTCAAATTATCCCCATTTTTTGGATGACATTGATAAAATTCTGGAAATCCAAAAAATATATAATAATTACAAATACAAAAACAATCTTCTTGATTATGATGACCTTTTAATATATCTAAAAAAATTCTTAGAGGAGTTAAGTCCTAGTGCCAGAACATTGCTTTCCACTATCAATTTTGTGATGGTCGATGAATATCAAGATACTAATCAACTCCAAGCCGAAATCGTTCAAGGCTTAGCTCAACTTAATCATAATATAATGGTTGTGGGAGACGATGCGCAATCGATTTACTCATTCAGAGGCGCTAATTTTAAAAATATTATGAATTTTCCTAAACTATTTCCAGACGTAAAAATAATTAAACTTGAAGAAAACTACAGGAGCGTTCAACCTATCCTCGATTTCACAAACTATATTATTGAAGGTTCAAAAGAAAAATATTCAAAACACCTTTATACAAAAAAAACAGGCGGAACTCTTCCCAATATCATTGCAGCAACTAATGAAAATTTACAATCTAAGTTTATCGTTGAAAAAATACTGGATTTAAGGGAAGAAGGTGTTCCGCTAAGTGACATTGCGGTATTATTCCGTTCATCATATTTCTCATTTGATCTTGAGATAGAATTAAACAAAGCCGACATTCCGTTTCAAAAATTTGGCGGAATGAAATTTATTGAGACAGCACATATAAAAGACGTTTTGGCATTTCTACGAATTGCCGCAAATCCCAAAGATATTGTAAGCTGGTTCAGAGTATTACTGCTACATGAAGGTGTAGGGCCTAAGACAGCTCAGAAAATTCTAGACGATTTAGCAATTGCAAAATTAACGATAAAATCAGATCCCCAATCCGTTAGAACCTTTAACTATAACGATAACATCGCAAAATTATTTCAACTTCTATACAAACTGCACACTGAAAAATCTTTGCCTGCAGATAAAGCTGAACTTGTAATGAATTATTATTTCCCGTTGTTTAAAGATAAATATGATGATTATAATAAACGTAAAAAAGATATTGATATATTTATTAACATCTCTGAAAATTATCGTTCGTTAGACACTTTGCTTGCGGACATGGCGATAGAACCTTTAATTAATAGTGTAATCGACTTAGAAGCTGATGAAAAAGAGGATGAATTTGTTACTCTCTCTACCATTCACTCCGCAAAAGGATTGGAATGGCATTCTGTATTTATTATACATGTAGTCGAAGGATTCTTTCCCTCAAGTCGATCGGCTGAAAGTTTAGAGGCGTTGGAAGAAGAACGAAGATTAATGTACGTAGCAGCTACTCGAGCAAAACAAAATCTATTTGTTACCTATCCAATGAATTTATACGATAGAGAGGCCGGAAAGACTTTGTCAAAACCTTCTCGCTTTATTTCGGAAATGAGCTCCGAAGTTGCCGAAGGCTGGCTGCTTGAAGAAGATTATTAAAAACAAAAGTCCTCAAGGAGATAAAATGAAAGCAATTGTCATACATGAGCTTGGAGATAGTTCAAAATTAAAATATGAAGAAACTGAAATTCCTAAAATAAAAGAAGATGAAATCCTTATAAAACAGGAAGCCGTAGGATTAAATTTCGTAGATATTTATTTTCGTACCGGGCTTTATAAATCCAAGCTGCCTTTTATTCCGGGTCAAGAAGGAGCCGGAATTGTTGAGGAGATCGGAACAAAAGTTAAGGATTTTAAGCAAGAAGATAGAGTTGTATATTTAGGTGTAATGGGTTCATATGCAGAGTTTATAAAAATTCCGGTTATTAAGGCGGTTAAATTACCGGATGAAATCTCTACTAAAAATGCCGCCGCTTTAATGCTGCAAGGTTTGACGGCACATTATCTAACGCACTCGACCTATCCGTTGAAAAAGGGTGATTCTTGTCTTATACACGCTGCAGCCGGTGGTGTTGGTTTATTATTAACGCAAATTGCAAAGATCACCGGTGCATTTGTTATTGGAACTACATCAACTTTAGAAAAAGCACAATTGGCTAAAAAAGCCGGATGCGACGAAGTAATTATTTATTCAAAAAATGATTTTGAATCGGAAGTGAAAAGAATTACAAATGGAAAAGGTGTAAAAGTAGTGTATGACTCGGTAGGTAAAGATACTTTTGATAAAAGCTTGAATTGTTTGATGCCGAGGGGTTATATTGTATTGTTCGGACAAGCAAGCGGTCCTGTCCGTTCTTTTGATCCACAAATCCTGAATGCAAAAGGATCACTGTTTCTAACCAGACCGTCCCTTCCACACTATATTCAAACCAAAAAGGAATTGTTGGAAAGACTTAATGAGGTTTTCGATTGGTTTATTTCTAGAAAAGTAAAACTGTTAAATATTACCGAGTATTCTTCCTTAAGGGGATGGAATAAAATAAGTTATCGAATTACAACTCCTAAATAACAGTTATTTACTCTTCTATTATATACAGGTTATTCTATTCCACCCCCTTAAGATTATTTTATGACTTCTTAGATGCGGAAGAAACTTTGACAAAATTATTTTGAATCTTTTATAGCAATAAATTGTTTTTCTAAACTGCCTGTCCGCCTCAGGCAGAAAGTGAAGGATCTTCTTTCTAAGCAAAATAGAAGATTTTTCGTCGCTTCGTTCCACAACAATGGTAGTAAAAATTACTTTTCGGTCACCCTCAATTGAGAAAATGAATATTGAAAGTAATGAGTTTCCCCGAAAGAGGTTCTTTTGAAAAAGCATTAATTATTATTAATATTCACAATTCAAGGACTTTAAAATAACCTTTTTAGATGCACCTTATTATAATTATTAGAATTGAACTTTTTTCTTCGTTTTATTTGCATATTCAAGCACAATTGCACTTGCCACAAATATTGATGAGTAAGTACCGATTATAATACCGAAAAACAATGTAAACGCAAAAGCTCTCAACACTTCACCACCGAAAATTAGAAGTACCGTAACAGTCAGCAATGTAGTACCTCCGGTTAATAACGTACGGCTCATAGTTTTATTAACACTTAAGTTAATCACTTCCAGAAGTGGCATCGTTTTGTGAATTTTCATCATTTCACGAACTCTATCGAATACAATAACCGTATCATTAATTGAATAACCGATAAGAGTTAAGAACGCTGCAACCACCGTCAGATTAATCTCAAGATTTAATCCGGGAATCACTCCGTAAAGTACAGCATACAATCCTAAAGTAATCAGAGTATCATGGAAAAGAGCAAGTACAGCACCAAAAGCAAAAATAAATTTAAAACGAAAAGCCAAGTAAATCAGTATTGCTAATAGTGATAAGAAAACAGCAATAATGGCATCTCGTTCTAATTCTTTACCTACTTTGGGCCCTACATGGTCCTCTTTTACAACCTTGAAAGGATTATCCTTCAATTTTTGTTTTAAGTTATCTTTAATCCATTCGGCTATTGATACGCTGACAATCATCTGCTTATTACTAAGTTCTTCCGAAACTTTGCCTGTTTGGAATCCTGCTTTATAAAGTTTATTAATCAGGGCATTAGTAGTATCATGATTTGACAAAGCATAAGTTACTGAACTCAGTTTTGAAGAGTCAACGATACTATAATTAAGGCTGGGATATATTTTTTCGATAGCATTGTTAATATTTTTGACAACCTTTGGATAAATTTTTGGAGGAATCTTCTGAAGTTCGGTCCTAACTAAAACACCGGTTTTACTTCCAAAAGTTTTTAACTCCACCGCACCCAAACCAATATTTGCGACATAACCTCTAATTTGACTGATATTAACAGGTTTCTGAAATTCAAGGACTATTTCCGTACCGCCTTTAAAATCAATTCCAAAATGGAAACCCCGGACTGCTACACTTACCCAGCCGATAACAAATAAAGATGTAGACAGTATATAAAAGAACTTTCTTTTTCCAAGCCAGTTAATAGTAAGATTTTCGAATAATCGCATGTATTAATGTGCTCCTTAAAGCATTTTTAATTAACCAATAGTTATTTTAATTCCCTTTATTACCATATAATTGAAGACTACCTTAACCATCACTAATGCACTAAACAAACTAGCAGCTATACCTATCATTAAAGTTAGAGCAAAACCTTGTACAGGACCTGTCCCAAACTGGTAAAGAATAATTCCCGTTATAAAAGTAGTTATATTGGAATCGATAATTGCAGAGTTAGCTTTCGAGAAACCACTGTCCACCGAAGCTTTGATAGTTTTCCCTGTAGCTAATTCTTCTCTAATCCGTTCATATATAAGCACGTTGGCATCAACAGCCATACCTATTGTAAGAATGATGCCTGCAATACCGGGTAGAGTTAAAGTTGCACCAAAGCCTGCAAGTACTCCCATAATATATAAAATTGTGAGAATGAGAGAAACAGCAGCGATCATACCGGCTCGACGATAATAAAAGATCATAAATAGCCCTACTAGAATATATCCAAGCAAAACGGATCTGAAACCGTCGTTGATTGAATCTTGTCCCAGTGAAGGTCCAACTGTACGTTCTTCAATAATATCTACCGGAGCAGGTAAAGCACCGGCTTTAAGTACAATTGCCAACAATTGTGCTTCCTCAAGGTTAGCCATACCATTGATCTCTGAACGTCCACCCGGTATTTTCCCTTGAATAACTGGAGCAGAATAAACAACTCCGTCTAATACAATTGCACTTCTTTTCCCAATATTTGCGCCGGTAATTCGCGCCCATTCAGTTGCTCCTTCCGAATTCATTTCCATTGTAACAATCGGAGAATTGGTTTGAGGATCTATAGTTGCTTGAGCGTTTGTTATAACTCCGCCCGTAAGCTGTGGAGTTTTATCAACACAATAAAGCACATAAATCTCCTGTCCGTTTTGTTTTCCTATAGGTTTGGCAGAGAATAAAAACTGTGTATTTGGCGGTATAACTTTTTGAACATCAGGTCTGCTCAACAATAATTTCAATCTATCCTTTTCATCTGCCTTAACATAAGCATCAGCAGATTTACTATTTGGGTCGATGATTGCTATAGAAAAGAACGGATGTTTTTTAGCAAATTCTGCTGCAGTTAATTGCTGATTTTGGGTAGTATCTGTTTTTGTGGTTTTCTCCGACTTTTTATTTTTTGCCACAGCAGCCGTACTTAAAGATAATGTATCGCCGGCTAATACATCATCAATTTTTTTCATTACGGAGATAGCAAATTGAGGACTTTTTAACATTTTAAATTCTAATAAGGCAGTTCCTTGTAATAATTGTTTCGCTTCTTCGACACGAGCAACACCTGGAAGTTCAACAATTATTCTTCTTTCGCCCTGTCTTTGAATTGTCGGCTCGGAAACGCCATATTGGTCAACCCTGTTTCTAATTATTTCAATCGCTCTGGAAACAGCATCCTCTGCATCTTTCTTCATCTCTTTGATGATTTGACTATCGCTTTGACGGATGTTTCCAAAATATCTACTTAATCTTATATTGCGTTTTTCAAGTTTTCCAGCTACTATATCTACAACCGATTCATCGGAAAGCGAAGCCTCTTTTTCTGATTCTTTCATAACCTGTTTAAAAACCGCATCCGGATTTTTTGCAATTTTTTGCAATAATTTGCCTGTGCTTACTTCGAGTACTACACGCATTCCGCCTTGTAAGTCTAATCCTAATTTAATTCGTTTTGATCTTGCTTTTGCAATTGCCGGATTTGCACTCTTAAGGCTGTCGGATAAGAGTTGTATCTTTGTATCCAGTGCTGAATTGGATATTGTTGGATCGGCAACTTTAAACTCTTTCCTTTTTTCCGCAAGTGTTTTATCCATTTTTTTTGTGAATTGAATATCCTGATACGTAGGATATAAAAGATAAAAGGATAAAGCAATTGCGCCAAGAATTAGTATAATTCTGAATCTGAGTTCTTTCATATTAAGCTAATACTTCCAAATGAGTTTTAAAATTAATTAAAAAACAAAATTACCTGAATAGGCAAAGAAAGTCAATAAAAATAAATCTCCACTTAGTATGCTAAATATTAAAAAACTTAAAATTCGCTTTTTATGAATGAGCTTACTCTAAAAAGGCATATATTATAAAATTTTGTTTTGTTTTTATTCGAGAAAACAATTCGATTTACTTTTAATATACTTCACCTTTTTAGATTCGGCTCATGAATCTATTTTCAACAAGAAATGTAATAATTTACCCATTTCCGGAAGAATATTATTATGCGTATTTTACTTTTTATAGCAACCTAATGAAAAAATTATATTAACATTATCATCCGTTTAACCAATCTTTCAAATTTATCTTTCACCAAGTTTGCAGTTTCGGTAACTTCAGAATGATTTAATTTTTTCTTTGTAATTCCTGCAGCAAAATTAGTAATACAAGAAACAGCAGCAACGTCCATTCCCAAGTATGCTGCAAAAGCCGCCTCGGGGACAGTCGACATCCCAACAGCATCAGCACCGAATTTTGCCATCATTTTAATTTCGGCAGGAGTTTCGTAAGATGGTCCTTTCGTAAACCAATAGACCCCCTGATTCAATCTTATTTTTTCCTCTAAAGCTGCCTTAATAATCGTTTGTTTAAATGCAGTTAAAAAAGAGTTCAAAAATTTTTCTTTTCCTTCGAAGGACGCAAGCCCAATTAATTGAGTAAGTTCATATTTAATACTTATACCGTTAAAAGATTCAATTAACATCAAATCACCTGGATTTAGATTTGGGCTAATACCACCGGCAGCATTTGTAATAAATAATTTTTTACAATTTAACTTAACGGCAATAAATGCCGGCAAAATGCACTGAGAAATATGATATCCTTCATAAAAGTGGATTCTTCCTTGAAATAGCAATAACGTTTTTCCTTTGTATTCAGCCAAATGGATCTTCCCTTCATGTCCGGGAATAGTTGACGGAGGATAACCGGGAAGAGATGTTGTACTGACAGTTTTTACTATATTAACACTATCGGCAAATCCTCCTAATCCGCTGCCGAGAATTATTGCAATATCGATATCCTTTGAAAAGGACTTTGCAAGAATGGTTATTATTTCTTTGTATTTAAAATTCAGATCAATCATATTTTTAATATTATTAATAATCGAAATAAATGCAATATAGATTTCAAAACGTATTATAAAATAAAACTAAAAATATCTTTTAGAAGAGATTCACAAATTATTTTGAAATGTATTTTGATCATATAAAAAAATCAAAAAACTATATAAATTCCCACGACGGCACAAAATTATAATTCTTCGGTTATTACTCTAACATAATGATGTTATTTTCATCACATCAGCATACCGGCTAACGTTGCAGTCATTAAAGTAGCTAATGAACCACCGATTACTGCTTTGATACCAAGTGCCGCTATATCACCTTTTCTACTAGGAGCCAGAGGTCCTAATCCGCCGATTTGAATAGCAATAGAACTAAAATTTGCAAACCCGCAAAGTGCATAAGTAGCCATCAAAATAGTTTTAGGGTTTGTCAGAGTTTTTGCCGCTATCATTTTGCCCATTTCCATATATGCAACAAATTCATTTAGAACAACTTTTGTACCCAGCAGGCTGCCAAATTTAAGCGAATCATGCCAAGGGACACCAATACCAACCGCCAAATACCGCAGGACTAACCCGATTACCAATTGGAAATCGAGAGGTTGTCCATAAGCAGCTTTCAAAGGTTCATTCCAGCCGGTTAAATTTCCCAAGGCAAAAAGTATATAATTAATGAGAGCGATAAAGGCGATAAAGGCAATTAACATTGCGCCCACATTTAAAGCCAAATTTAATCCATCGATAGTACCATTTGCAATTGATTCGATAGCGTTGGAAGCATTTTTTTCGATTTTAATTTTCACAGTTCCTTTTGTTTCCGGCTCGCTTACTTCCGGAAACATTATTTTAGATATTACAAGAGCTGCCGGTGCAGCCATTACACTTGCCCCAAGCAATAGAGTTGCAAACATTTGCCTGGCTTGATCAAGAGCAATTCCCATGGACTGAGCATAAGAATTTCCCAGTATTTGGATATAAGCCGCCATAACCCCTCCGGCTATAGTAGCCATTCCACCAACCATTATTGTAAGTAATTCGCTATTAGTCATCCCTTTAAGAAAAGGTTTAACCAACAAGGGTGCTTCAGTTTGACCGACAAATATATTTGCAATAGTAGAGAGCGATTCTGCACCGCTGGTACCCATGATTTTTGCCATCGCCCATGCTATAACCTGAACAATCCGCTGCATGATTCCAAAATAATACAATACGGATATTAAGCTGGCAAAGAAAATAATTGCCGGCAATACTTGAAAAGCGAAAAAAGAACCCATACTATTCTTAAGTCCGGGACTAACAGCTAAATTACCGAACACAAATTTCGCACCGTCAGTTGTAAAATTAAGAAGTACAACGAAGAAGCCGCTTATCCAAGTAAAGAAATCATTCGGCCAACCTAACGGTGCAAAAAAGTGACTGAGATCATTCCCCTTTAAAATTAGAATTGCCAGTACCAACTGCAACCCAAGCCCGCTGAATACAAGTCGCCAATTTATTTTTCTTTTATTATTTGATATTAAAAAAGCGATTCCTATCAGCAAAACTATTCCTAATATTCCGCGAATAATCGAGATATAATCCATAAGTGCCTCTAATCTTCTTTTGAGATGTAATGACATTTGCGGCAACGAGCTTCATAAATATCCGAAGCACCTACAATCACCCTTTCCGACGAAGTGGTTTTTCTTTGTGTTTTATCGGCGGGGTTT
>ENA-ORDP01000889-ORDP01000889.1-marine-sediment-metagenome-genome-assembly--contig:-NODE-889-length-18007-cov-2.207553_pt1 | contig 18007 bp, 16 predicted proteins | sample MGYA00248627_ERZ508539 | MGnify/ENA primary metagenome ERZ508539 (study PRJEB26208, sample SAMN05571518) | marine sediment metagenome | biome: deep sea; feature: Hydrothermal vent; material... | reverse complement strand
TTCTACGGTAAAAATACCGTTTTCTTGCACAGCGTATACGTTTTTATCCACAAAAATACCCTGTGTCCAAGCAAAAAAATCGCTTGTTTTTATTTTACCTAAAGATTCAAAACCATCTTCCTTTGTCAGCCGATAAACATAGAGCGCTGTGTTTCTTTCTCTATTCATTGCCCGCAGTTGTTGCAGGAATGGCCAGCAGGTTTTGTGTCTCCCAAAAGATAAAAGCCTTGGGTTGATAAAGTGCTTCCGAATAAGACCACTGTAAATCATTTCCGATACGTGTTGTATGTGCAAGTACCGGGTTTTCAAAATCACTCACATCAAAAATCGATAACTGAAGGTGTCGAGCATTCCTGCCCATTGTAAATGAGATGACCTTCTCCGAAAGCATGAATGTAAGTCGAAAAACCCGGGACAGACAATTCTCCCGCAATTTTGGGGGCCGTCGGCTCTGAAAGGTTAATCGTAAAAAAGGGGTCGATCTGAACGACGGTGACTAAAAACCCACGCTCGCCGATAAAACGTGCTGCGGTGAGACGTTCGCCAGGGGCAATGTTTTCAAGTTTTCCGATGATCTTGAGTTGATCGTTTTCGGTTTTAGCGGAAGTTGCGGCCTTGATTAGCCGTGCCATTGCGGCTTTGCCCGATGATGGGGCTTGGATTTCGATGACACGCTGGCAAGCAGACTTAAACCGCAGCATCTTAAGTTTGGGGGCAAACTGACGTGGTCAGTCACTTGGTTACAGAATTTTCTAGCGAAGAAGGGGAGGCGGGAAAGTTTCTCAATGTACTCATTACATCCAGCCCATCATAATTAGGACAACAAAAACACAATGGCGCTTTCAGACCACTCAGATTTTTTCCAAAAGCTTGTTTATGTGGTCGCAAGAATCAAAGTAGAGATCGTGCAAAACCCTTGATCTTGTTTCTCGAAAGAAGTAAGAAATAAGAAGGCTCAAATTGAGATTTCCTGATCAAATTAAGACACGGCTTTGAGCGGTGCTGTCTCAGTTTGATCCAAAAACCGCGGTCTTCGTATTGTCATTCCTGCGTAGGCTTAAATCTAAGGGCACAAAACTCTAGATGCTAAGCCTACGCGAACATGAGGTGTTACTAAACTCAAGCTGAGACACTATTCTTTGAGTCCTTATCTTGACATCCGAGTCTCATTTCTTTAAAATTCATAAATTCTTACTCTTTTACGAGAGCAACGGGCCATCCCTCACTTCACTCGGCTTACATCTCAGACATACTCCACGGTCGCCATTGATTGAAACCCACATGCTCTTTTAAAGTAGGGCGGGTTTTTTATTCTTGGAGGCTTTTTCGCTAGACGGAAAATATCAAAAAATCCTTATCTAGTGACTTTCTTTCAGCCAGGAGGTTCGAAGAAATGTTAAAGCACGTTTTCTTTTTTTTATTGTCCTTATCTTTTTTATTCCCTACTTTTTCTACGACGGCCCTTTCAAAAGAAAATCCAGACGATAGACAAAACTCAGAATTTTCCAATATCTATAACAAGCTTCCGCTTTATTTTATTCAAAATAAGGGACAGGTTGATCAAAATGTTGCTTATTTTGAAATGGGAAAAGATCACGCCACTTATTTTACGCCAGAGGGCATTTATCTCAAGCTCATAAAAAAAGGGAATGAGGCGACATGGGTCAAACTTTCTCTCCAGGATGCCAATAAAACCCCCACAATTATTGCGGAAGACTTGCAGCCCACGACCATCAATTATCTTAGAGGGGGAAACCCTGGGCAATGGCAAAAGAATGTCCCGACCTACGGTACGGTGCGCTACGAAGATATTTACGAGGGCATTGATATTCGCTTTTATGGAAACAACCGAGAATTAGAATATGACATCATTGTCGAACCGGGCATTGATCCTTCCGTTGTGAAATTCAGCTACGAAGGGATTCAAGGATTAAAAGTAAATGCTCATGGTGAACTTGAAGTATTACTTGAAAACGGAAAGCTCATTCAAAGAAGTCCTTATATCTATCAGGAAATCAATGGACACCGTGTGGAAATTGAAGGTGTATTTGAATTGATCGATAAGATAGATTCTTCAAAATCAGCTTATGGCTACCGTTTTGAGCTTGCTGCTTATGATAAAAGCCGTCCGCTTATTATTGATCCCATTTTAGATTATTCAACCTTTTTAGGGGGATCAGACAATGGCGAGACGGGCATTGATATTGCCGTCGACAGTGCCGGGAATGCCTATGTGACGGGAACGACCTTGTCGGCTGATTTTTTAAGCACATCGCTCTGGCCGGCTTCTCCATCGCCCACGACACTACAAAGTGAGCTTGACGGAGGAATTGATATTTTTGTGACAAAATTCAACGCAACAGGCACAGCAATTCTTTATTCCACTTTTTTAGGGGGAAGCGCTGATGATGAGGTCACGGGGATCGCACTGGATGCGAGCGGAAATGTCTACATCACAGGAAAAACCCTCTCTTCAGATTTTCCACTACAGGCTGCGATTCAGACAACCCGAGCAGGAGGGAATGACGCTTTTGTCGCAAAAATAGATGCTTCTGGCAGTAATCTGCTCTATGCAACCTATCTTGGGGGCGGGGCCGCAGATATCTCTCATGGGATTGCGGTAGACAGCAGTGGCGCGGCTTATATTACGGGAGAGACCAGCTCCGGTGATTTTCCGACGGGCTCCCCCAATAATACCCCATTTCAGGCAAATCGTGCCGGGGCCTCAAGTGGCATTGATGCTTTTATCAGTAAAATCAATCCTGCGGGAACGGCCCTGGTTTATTCGACCTATTTAGGGGGCAGTATTCAGGATTATGCCTATGCCATTGCGATTGATACAGAGGGTAATGCCTATGTCACTGGAAAAACAGCATCCTTAAATTTCCCGACTTCCTCAGATCCTGCACCCTATCAAAAGAGTAAAGCGGGTTTAGACGAGGCCTTTGTGGTGAAAATGAATCCTGAAGGGGAGGCGCTGGTCTATAGCACTTATCTGGGCGGAAGCGGAAACGATGATGCAAAAGCCATCGCCGTGGACGGTGCCGGTTTTGCCTATGTCGCAGGCCGAACCGCTTCTTTTGATTTTCCTCTGGTTTCGGCTTTTCAGACCACAAAAAGAGGAATTTGGGATGCTTTTTTTACAAAAATAAATCCCACAGGAACGGCGATTATTTATTCTAGTTTATTTGGGGGAAATGGCAACGAGTTGATTCACGATATTGCTGTGAATACCTCAGGCAGCCTTTTTCTCGTGGGAGAAACCGACTCCGCAGTAAATTTCCCCATTTTCGCGCCTGCATCTTCTGCACAGATTCAAGAGAATCATGGCGGGGGTGGAAATGACGCCTTTATCTCAAGAGTGAACGCGGCAGGCACCACCCTGATTTATTCCACCTATCTGGGTGGAAGCCTTAATGATGAAAGCTACGGGATTGCCATTGATAGCGTGGGCAGTGTGTATACAACAGGGAAAACGGGTTCCGGTGATTTCCCAACCGAATCGGCAATACAAGTCAGTCGACCGGGGGGTGGGGACGGTGACGCTTTTGTGAGTAAAATATCCCACCTGGTGCTGGGGGCTGAAATTCAGGTCACTGACAATGTCCTGCCTGCCGACGATTTACAGATTGGCTTTGGGGATCTCACGACTGGAACGACACGCGTAGAGAGCCTGACCATTACAAATATAGGTGACACTGCGCTTGATATCGGTTCGATTGCAACGACAAATCCGCTTGCTGCCCCTTTTTCCATTGAAAACGATTTGTGTTCTAATCAAACATTGATCTCATCCGAAAGCTGTGTCTTGGAGATCCATTTTTCTCCGATGGCGGAAGCGTCTTCGAGTGATGATTTTGACATCCCTTCAAACGATGCAGATGAAAACCCAATTACCATCACACTCGCTGGACGCGGCGTGCCCCTAGTCGTGCCGACGCCGGACATTGATTTGAGCCGGCTAACGGTCGCTTTTGGTGATGTTTCCATAAACACGACCCGTGACGAAACCTTGACGATCACAAATACAGGAGAGGCTGCACTCATCCTGGGACAAATTGCCAGTGCCAATGCACTGCTTGCACCTTTTTCAATTTTGAGTGATTTATGCTCGGGGCAGACCCTTTCAAAAGATGCCACTTGTACAATCGAGATTCGTTTTTCTCCAACAGCGGAAGCGGGGGCGAATGACGCTTTTAATATTCCCTCGAATGATCCTGATGAAGATCCTGTCACGATTGTCGTAAGCGGCACAGGGACGATCTCAAGGGTTGCGAGAATAGACGTGCGTGATTCGGCTGCACCGGACGATGATTTGAAAATTCCTTTTGGATCGGTCACTACGGGAGAGAATTCAGTCCATCGTGTGACGATAGAAAATTTAGGAAATGAAGCCCTCATCATTGGGGGCATCGCACAAAACAACGCCTTGCTCGCCCCCTATAGTCTTCAGAATGATGGGTGTTCGGGCATGACACTGGCGACAAATAGCACCTGTATCTTTGATATTCTTTTTTCTCCAATTTCAGTCCTTAAACCACTGGATAGTTTTGACCTTCCTTCAAATGACCCGAATCGAAGCGTGGTGACGCTCTCTCTGAGTGGAAATGGGGTTTCTGGCCCAGCGCCCGATCTAAGGATCTTACAGGGAAACCCGCCTTCGCCCAGCCAAAGCATTGTTTTTCCTGAAATCGCCATCGGTCAAAAACTGGAAGAAATGGTGACGCTGACGAACATCGGCAGTGCCACACTTGAGATTGGAACAATTCCAAGGGACAATCTAATTGAAGTCCCTTTTAGTCTTGTGGAGGATCAATGCTCCGGAAAATCCTTACTCTTTTTTGAAACCTGTACCTTTAAAGTGCGTTTTGCTCCGATATCCACAGGGCTTTTTAGTGATGCTTTTGATATTGCTTCAAATGACCCGGACGGGGCTCAGGTTTTTTCACTCAACGGCAGCGCTGTGCAGAATGCCATCAACAACCCGCCCTCAAAACCTATCTTACGGTTTCCGGCAAATGGACAGCAAGGTCTCGGAACCGACCTCAGGTTTGAATGGGAGCGGGCCACTGATTCAGATGGAGATCCCATCACCTATACCCTTTTGGTCTGCGATGATCCCGATCCCACGGTTTGTAACGCCGCACTAGAAGTCTCTAAGGCAAACAGAGAGAAGGCAATGGCTTTTTCTTACAGCGCCGGTTTTTTCCTCGTAGGCATTGTCTTTTTTAGTTGGGGTTTGCCTAAAAAGAGGGGAAAGAGCGCAAAGGCCGGACGATTGACCATTTTCTTCTTGGCAATGGGCATTTTTCTTGTTGCCTGTAGTTCTTCCGGTGGTGGGGGAGGTGCTGCGGGTGGTGGTGAAACTGAAAATGAGACCGGAAGGCTCGAAAATCCACTGCAAACCAATACAAAATACTACTGGCAAGTGATCGCAAAAGACGATCAGGGCGGTGAAACCTCAAGTGATATCTGGAATTTCACGACACAATAAGTCTCTGAGGGAATGGAGGGAGGCGTCCTCACTTCATTCCCTCCTCTTTTATTCCCCGATAATTTTAATCAATGCCCGTTTGCGCCGACGGCCATCAAATTCCGCATAAAAAATCTGTTCCCAAGGGCCAAAATCCAGCTTTCCCTTTGTAATCGCCACGACCACTTCACGGCCCATGAATTGACGTTTGATGTGGGCATCGCCGTTGTCCTCACCCGTTTGGTTGTGTCGATAAAGAGAAAGCGGCTCATGCGGTGCAAGTCGTTCTAAAAAATCATCATAATCCTTAATCAAGCCAGGCTCATCATCGTTAATATAAACAGATGCCGTAATGTGCATGGCATTAACCAGACAAAGCCCTTCACGCACACCACTTGCATCAATTTCAGCCTGGACCTTTTCTGTGATATTGATGTAGTCCCGTCTCGTCTTGATCTCAAACCAAAGTTCTTTTCGATGCGATTTCATGAGAAGTTATTCTCCAGAATAATAAGAGGTTTTAGGTAATCGTCATTCCCGCGAAGGCGGGAATCCATTCTTGAAATAGAATTGTTTGTTCATAAGATCTTACTAGATTCCCGCCTTCGCGGGAATGACGGTCTTTAAGAGAAAAGTAGCGGTAACATTGTGATTCCCACCTAAGTGCCATTCGTTTCTGCATGTTTCCAATTTTCCACGGCAATTTCCAGCTTCTTTTCCGGGGAATCATTTTGGATCATCTCTTTGAATAGGGGCACGCGGTAGCTGTAGCGGCTTGTTTCATCTTGTGCGAGTATGAATCCGAGTTTTAAACGCGCGAGGCTGTGTTCGAGTAAAGCACCGTCTGTTTTGATGCCCAGTCCATTTAAGAGATCCACAACACTTTAAAGGCCTGAAGGGTTTGAAACTTGAGAATTGGATGTAGAAATTCTCTTATCTGCCAGCCGTTTTGGAATTTTGTACTCCAATGCGAATGCAGGCAAACAACAAAACAAGGTTTTCAGTATACGTTTATCTAAGGCTTAAGCACATTCGCCTAGAAACAAATATGCATAGAGTTTTTAAAAATCTACCCATATAATAGCTAGTATAAACCTTTAGGTTCTGAATGAGTATTGAAAAGCCAACAGAACTCAAAATTTTCGTCGCCTACACTTCTGAGGGTGAAACTGAGCACAATTGCCTCCGAAACATTGTCTCAGAAGACCTGTCCATCACAGAAATTCGACGGTATTTCGAGGTCTCCATTGATGTCTTTGATTGGTCTCAGGTCTTCCCTGATGCGGGCCGCCCTCAATCCTTAATCAACGCAGCGATTAAAAATTTTGACCCAGACTGGATTGTTTTCATTTTTTGGCATCGATTCGAAAGTGATGCCGGGTGGGGTAAAACAGGCATCGAAGAAGAATGGGCTCTATCCTTGGAAATGAAAGAGCGTGGACAGGGAAGACCTTATGTCACAGCTTATTTTAATGAAGAAGAGCCACCCGCGTTTCAAGTGGATGAGAGCCAATTAAGTGACCTCCAAGATTTTAAAAGCAAAGTATTTTCTGAGCATGAAGCACTCGCGTCTAAATTTTGCGGCACTCATGATTTTGAAAAAAAATTTCGAGGTCATCTCACTCATAGATTATTGAGCAACCAGAATCCGGCGGTTGATGAGAAATATAACCTTCGTCATGAATTGATGTCTGCTTCGAGGGCATTATTAAGTTGGCCGTCTTCTTTATCCAATGGGAAATGGATCGACCGTCCTGAATTTCAAAGAATTCACCAAAAAATTGAATCTGAAACCAGCAGCACAACCTTAATATTGGGGGAACCTGGAAGTGGAAAATCTGCTCTTCTAGCAAAAATTGGCAATAGACTCGCTGAAGGGGGTGTCAGCACATTAGCGATCAAGGCTGATTTTCTCTCAAGAGACATTGCAAATCAAGACCAGCTTGGCGAAGCGCTGAACCTCTCTCTTTCCCCACAAAATTGTCTTTTGGCAATTGCGACTTCTGAACCCGTTGTTTTGCTCATCGATCAACTGGATGCTTTGGCGGATCTCGTTGATCTGCACTCAGGACGGCTTGATGTGTTTTTGAATTTAATCCATTCGCTCGTAGATCAAAAAAATGTTCATATCGTTACGTCTTGCCGTACTTTTGAACAAGATCACGATCCGCGCTTGAGAGGTCTAGACCTAGAATCAGTCATCCTAGAATGCCCTTCATGGGAGGTTGTCTCAGGAGTGCTTAAAGAAAATAGTATCAATGCAGAAGGGTGGCCAGCAGATTACCAAGAAACCTTGCGTACCCCTCAAAATCTCAAGATATTTCTGGATATCAATACAGGTGGCGGTGAGCACGACTCTGCACGGTCGTATCACACACTCTTGGATAAGCTTTGGAAAGAAAAAGTCCTTTCAGATCCTGAAAACCGCCCTAAATTGCTAGAAGATATGGCGATAAAAATGGGAGAACGAGAGGAGCTTTGGCTTCCGATCATCCACTCTGAAGCGGATTTGAAGACAATCAAGGCCCTTATTTCAGAGGATATTTTAGTTCGAACGGATGATGAGAAAAAAATCTGTTTTCGGCATCAAACTTTTTTTGAATATGCTCGGGCACGCGCGTTTATTAAACGAGAGGGATCGCTTTCCAGTACAGTTTTTAGTCGGCAGGATGCGTTCTTTATACGACCTTTGCTTTGGAACGCCTTGCGATATTTAAGGGAAGCCGATTGTCCGAGTTATCTCCGTGAATTTGAATTGCTCTGGAATGATCAGACACTACGGCCTCACATCAAGAGTTTGCTCATCGACTTCTTGGGTCAACTGCCTCAACCCAATGACCGTGAAGAAATGTGTTTGATCTCCGAGTTAAAAAAGAACAAATCAAACCGTTACATCCTTTCGAGTGTCACAGGAAGCCACGGTTGGTTTTTACGTTTGGAGAAGCACTATTTGCCCATGTTAATGAATTTGCCCGCAAATGAGGCGATCAATGTCTTAGGGCTTTTAATCGAGGCTTGGAAAGTTTCAAAAGATAAGGTCTTTAAGCTGCTGGAAACCTACTGGCTGACAGATCAGAGCAAAGATAATCTCACTTGGCGTTTACTCGGTGGTTTGAGCGAGTGGACAGAAAAACCGATTGATATTTGCTGTCAAATTTTGGAAAGAAGTGATATTGATGCAAGTGCTATAAACGACTATGCGAGCAGAGTCTCGGCTGTCCTGCCCGATGAAGCCCCAAGAATTGTTGCAACTTATCTTCGACGCAAACTTAAATTAGCGAGACAACAAGTAGTCGAAGCTCCTCCCGTTTTACCGGAGGACCCGACTGTCGATCAGCAAGCCGTATTCTATCTTTACAACAAAAATAAACACATCGAAAAACTTTTGGAATCAGAAACAAATTTCTATGATCTCCCGGCGATTGCCGAATCAGCACCAAGGTCTTTTTTAAAGCAGCTTTGGTCTTGGTTTATCGATATTTTCCAGCAACTTGCGCAGAACCCGCACCCCTTTGTCATCGGCTATAGAGACGACTATTCTTTGTCCACGGATCTACTAGATGGCGATTCGCATGTCCATTTTGAACAGACACTGATGAATTCATTACAGATGGCTATCAAAAAGGTGATTGAAAGCGATCCAGACTACTTTTTAGCGGTTTTAGAAAAGTGGAAAAATGAAGACTTACTGGTCGTTCAGCGTCTATTTGCTAAAGGACTCCTGAACTTTTGTCGTGATCAGCCAGGTCGGATTTTTGAGTTTCTTTGTTATGACCTCAGAAGGCTGAAACTAGGTGATCGCCACGATTGCCATTTGGATAGTAAAAAGCTTATCTCGGCAGTCACTCCTTTTCTTGACGCATCTCAACTTTTGCAACTGGAACAACATATTGAGAACTGGTCATATTATTATGGGAATCCTGACAGCGATGATGCCCAAGTCCGGTTTGATCGGATTAAATGGAACCGTCAACATCGATTGCGTTTGTGGAGGGCCTTTCCGAAAAAATACCTGAGTCGGGAGCGAAAAGCTCATATTGGGGAGGAAGAAAGAGCCTTTTCTGATCTTCAAGATTGGGATATCCAGGACATGCAGGGAGGATTTATTGGTAGTCCGATTTCCCTTGAACAAATGAAGAAAAATACAGACACTCAACTCCTGGAGGTGTTTTCTGAAATAACTGACCGCACCGGATCTCATCACCCGAGGGAATGGATGAGAGGTGGTATTGAACAACTCGCACCTGTATTCCTAGCAATGGCGAAGGAATCTCCTGAGAGAGTGATCTGTCTGATTGAACAAATGTTCCCAGAGACAAATGACAAGGCCGTGGGAAAAGCGATTGAGGGGTTCGCAGAATCAAATCTTTCACAAACAAATAAAAAAAATCGTCTCACGTGGTTTTAGCTCTACCGATTTTCGTCATAGTGTAACCCGTGCAATATCGCTAAAGCTTGATCAGCACAAATCGATTCCAAAAAAGTTTTTTGAATTATTAGAAAGTTGGCTAGCACCTTTTGAATCGAAAGAAAAAAAGAAGAAAGTTGAAAATCAGAAAGCAGAAAAATCAGGAATACAAAGCTTTTTATGGGGGTGGGGAGGGCACCGTACTTTACCGCATGGGAACTACCCGATATTAGAGACACTCACTAAAGCCTGTCTCTATGAAGAGCCCCCGAATATCGACCAGTGGTTGGGTATTTTAGAAATACATTTAACGCGAAAAGAAAATCCCAAAGTCTGGCAATCACTTCTGCACCCCTATTTTCTACATCTTCATCTATGTGTGGATGATCGGGCTGGGATGTTTTTGGATCGCTTATTCGATCAATTCCCCTCCGCAAAAAATTCTGTTGAAGGGGTCTGGCTCATAGCAAATGCAAGGTTATGGATCAGTGAAACACTTTTGATTAAATGGCTCAATTGTTTGCACGAAAGCCCATGGGAAGGGGGTCCTCAAGCATATGGAGAGCTACTTTGTTTGCATCACCTACTAAACCCTGAAAAAAAATGGTCGCAAGAGCAGATCAAAGAGGTTCTAAATATTGATGACCACCGAAAAGATTCAAAAAAAATAAAACTGGGTTTATTTTTTACGGCTGCAAAGATGTGGGATCATCGGGAATCTCGTTTGGCGGCAACGGAGATCTTAATCAATCTTTTGAAAGATCCTGACGAAGCCATGATGATTGCGTGTTCTGATTTGTTTCGTGTATCAAAACCTTTTTTTCCTGACCGCCCTACTTGGCAGCTCCTTGACGTTTTATGTGATCATCCTCCCTTAATAGGAGAGGGTAGCACAGGAATTTTAATAGAACATTTGGAGCAACTTGTTACAACAGATCCAGAAAAAGTTTTTAATCTATGCCTTGCGATGTTAAATCGACTGAAAAATAAAATCTCTAGCACCCAACACGTGTATTTTGGAAATATTGAAGGGATTACTAATATTTCTTTAACCTTGCAACGCTTCGGCTCCCAGAATAGGACAAGGGGTTTAGAGCTATTTGAGCAGCTTCTGGAAATGGATATTTATGATGCAAAACGGGTTTTATTGGAGATAGATCGTCGGCCCCTCAATCATTCTATTTCGCAACCGATACGACGGAGAAAAAGACTACGCCGCTAGTTTAGAATGCTGTTTTTTTATTTAGCCCCAAGATAGAATCCAAACGCTGTTTTTTGTTATAGTTCCCTTCCTAAGCCATGCACTCACAAAAACAAAAAACGTCCAGACCTTCTCAAGTATTCCGAATTATCCCTTTTTATACAGGGCTTCGGTCATTAGAGGAGTTGCTGCATCATCCCGCCAGCCTTAGACTGCTTTGGTTGGAAATTCTTCTAAATGGTGATTTTCCTTGGGAAGACCATCGTCATCACCCGGAAGTTGAGGCGGCCTATCAAAAAGCGGCGCTTTGGTACAACCACTACAAAACCATGATTGATGGCCTCGTGGGTCGTCCTTCTTTTGAAAAGAAAACGGGAAAGCTTGACGAAAGAGAAATCCGAAAATTTCAGGAGGCCGTAAATTTTGTCTCCGATTGACCTGAATGCGACGATTAAAAAACTTGACGCTTTTTCGATGCGAGAGAAAAAGCCGCTTCACCTGGTTCTCTTGGGTGGTTTGGCGCTTCAGCATTATGGGATGGAAAATCGAAGCACGATTGACCTTGATGCCGAAGTGGAGGGCGATTTGGAATCACTCTTCTTGTTTTTAAAAACGCAAGGTATTCCTTCGGATTTGAGTGAAAATATCTCAGGATGGTCTGTCGTCGCCATGCCACCCGGTTATCGTGAACGGGCAATCACACGCTTTAAATCTGAATTTCTAGAAGTCTGTGTGTTAGACCCCTGCGATTTTGTGATTTCAAAATTACGCCGTTTCAGTGAAGAAGATGTTCAAGATGCTCTTTTTGTTGTTAAAAAATATGAGATCCAAACCGATCAAGTCTCACGTTTTGCAGAAGCGGCACTTGAGCACTCAATCAAGGATACGACACTCTTTCTTTTTAGAAAAAACGTAGATCTTTTTCTCAAAAAAATCAAAAAAGAATATCGAAACAAATAAATATTCTCTGCTAAAAAACAGCAGGAAATACAAGCCGAATAAATTAAATATTTTTATTAACTTACACTAAGTATTTCACTCGTCTGTCGTTTAGCGTTAAAGTGTTTTGACGTTAAAACGTTTTAATGCTAAGGTGAGGTTGGTGTTCAGGAGGTCATTTCGTGACGACACAAAGCAAACGGACAACAATCTATCTAGACTTGGAGTTACACAAAACACTGCGGTTAAAATCAGTCGAGACATCCCGATCTTTGTCGGAACTTGTCAATGATGCCTTACGGGAAGCATTTCTGGAGGATGCTGAAGATATTGCTGCCTTTGAAGAGCGGGCTGCCGAGCCCTTACTGAGTTATGATGAGATGCTCAAGAAATTAAGGACAGATGGCCGCATATAGTATTTATTTAAGAGCCTCTGTTCAAAAAGACATCTCTACCATCCCTAAGAAAGATCTTAAGAAAATTTTGAAACGCATTAAGATGCTCTCCGAAGACCCTAGGCCAGCAGGTTGTGAAAAATTGACAGGACAAGAACGATATCGTATCCGCCAGGGACGATATCGTATTGTCTATTCAATTCAAGATAAGCAGCTTACGCTCTGGATTGTAAAAGTTGGTCATCGGAAGGACATTTATCGCTGAAATGAATCGAAAATATAGAAATATCGATTACATCCTCAAGCGCAGCAAACGCAAAACCGCAAGTATTCAGATTGAGCGAAATGGACAGGTTTCACTGCGTGTGCCGATGCGCATGTTGATTCGGGACATTGAAGCACTGATCGCAGAGAAAGAAGGCTGGATTCTGCGTCATCTTGCTGAGCGGCAAAAGATAAACCTCCGAAAAAATGAGCGGTATTATCTAAATGGGGAACGTTTTCCTTATCTTGGAAAATCCTATGTTTTAAAAATTGTCGGAGAGCAATCGCAGCCTTTGTTGCTCAAATCAGGTTCTTTTTATCTGCGAACAGATCACCAGAGCCCTGCAAAGGCCGCTGCGGTTTTTAAGGCATTTTACCGTGAAAAAGGTCTGATTCAAATCACGGAACGGGTGGCCCACTTTCAAGCGTTGATGGGCGTTCAAGCCAATCGCATACGCATGGTCGAAACCAAAACGCGCTGGGCCTCTTGTTCTTCCAAAGGCAATTTAAATTTTCACTGGAAATGTCTGATGTTACCCAAAAAGGTTTTTGACTACATTATCGTTCATGAGGTCGCTCACCTTGTGCATCTGAATCACTCCAAACGATTTTGGAATCAGGTTGAAAAAATCATGGGAGACTATCAGGAACACCGAGAATGGTTACGCCTCAACGGTGCAGAAATGGAACTCTAGGAGTCTGTCGGACTGAGGTGGTCGTAACGAGAGAAAGCCATTTTGAGTCCGTTTTTATTTGACTCTATTCGGCTCAGTCCGTAAAATTGCACGCGTTAAAAATACGGGATTGGGGAGACTTCATGCACAATGTCAAAATAAAAAACTTTCATGTGGGAAAAAATCAAAAGCTGTGTATCATTGCGGGGCCCTGTCTCTTAGAAAACAAAGACTTAGGGATGTATGTTGCCGAGCACATGGTGAAGCTTGCTGAAAAATACGACTTCAACTATGTCTTTAAGTCTTCTTATGAAAAAGACAATCGAGGGGCCGCAAGCAATGACCGTGGTTTGGGTATCGATAAGGGTTTGAAAACCCTTCAAGAGATTGGTCTTGCCTTTGATATTCCCCTGGTGAGTGATATTCACCGCGAGGCCGATTGTGTGCCTGCGGGAGAAGTGCTGGATATATTACAAATTCCGGCCTACCTTTGTCAGCAAACCTCTCTATTACTTGCAGCCGGGCAGACGGGCCGTGTGGTGAATGTCAAAAAAGGACAATTTCTTGCTCCTGAAAATATGACGGCGGCCATTGATAAACTGACTTCAGTCGGCAATCACAATATCCTGCTCTGCGAACGCGGGTCTTCTTTTGGCTACAATCGTCTCGTCGCTGATATGCGTGCCGTGCCTATTATGAGCGAATTGGGTTATCCCGTGATTTTTGATGCAGGCCACATTGTCCGGATTTATGGCATTAGCTCTAAAGATCCACGCGGCGGCGAACCGCAATTTATCCCGACACTCACGCGTGCAGGTATTGCGGCGGGTGCGCACGGTCTTTTTGTGGAAACCCATCCGAACCCACCGGAAGCCCATTGTGATGCCGCATCTGTGATGGCACTGGATAAGATGGAAGACCTTGTAAAACAAGCCGTTGGCGTGCATAAGCTCATGCATTCCTGGAATATCAACTAGGCTTTTCCTTGTCTCAACCTTCCGATAAAACAGAGGCCATTCCCGTGTCATTTCTAGAAAAAATGCGTGCGATTAAACTCATCGTTCTGGATGTGGATGGGGTTTTGACGGATGGTTCCATTATTTATGGGGGTGGAGATCTGGAAATTAAAGCCTTTAATGTGCAGGACGGTTTTGGTATTACCCTGGCGCAACATGCGGGTTTGAAATTTGGCATTTTGACGGGACGGGTTTCGGATACGGTAGCCCGTCGGGTCAAAGAGCTTCATTTTGATTATTACGAAAGTGGTCATTTTTACAAAAAGGATGCACTCATGGGCATGATTTCTGATGCGAAACTCATACGAGATGAAGTTTTGTACATGGGAGACGACATCCTGGATCTGGTTTGTCAGCCTTGTGTCGGGCTTTTTGTCGCACCGGGAAATGCACGTGAGCGTGTTAAATCAAGTGCCGATTGGGTGACAAAAGCTTCAGGCGGGCAAGGCGCCGTGCGTGAAATGATTGACACATTATTGGAAGCACAAGGCACATTAAAAGAAAATGAAGACTATAGGCCTTTGTGACGGGGTGACGACCAACCCGACCCTGATTGCAAAAACGGGAAAATCAATGTCGCAGGCGATTAAAGATATTTGTGCAATTGTTGAAGGCCCCGTGCATGCGGAAGTCTTGTCCTTGGATGAAGCAGGCATCATCAAAGAAGGCATGGAATTGGCAAAGATTTCAGACAGCATCGTGGTGAAGGTCCCTATGTGTCATGATGGTTTAAAGGCTGTACGGTACTTTTACGATGAAGGCATTCCTACAAACGTGACCCTTATTTTTTCGGCAAGCCAAGCGATTTTGGCGTCAAAAGCCGGGGCGAGCAATGTCTGTCCTTTTGTCGGGCGTTTGGACGATATTTCTGTTGCGGGTTCCGATTTAATTGAGGATATCGTGACGATTTTTGATAATTACCCCGAAATAGAAACCCAAATTATTGTGGCTTCCGTGCGCTCTCCCATGCATGTTGTGGATTCTGCCTTGTTGGGCGCAGACATTTTTACAATTCCCGGCAAGGTCTTGACACAAATGGAAAAACATCCGCTGACCGATATCGGCATCGCAAAATTTCTAGAAGACGCCAAAAAATTCACCTAAAATATCATGAAAATTATTGGCTGTATCCCCAGCCGTTATGCTTCTACGCGTTTACCTGGCAAACCCCTTTGTCCCATTGGCAACAAACCGATGGTGCTGCATGTCCTGGAACGCGCAAAAAAAGCAACAAGTCTTAACGAAGTTATCGTTTTGACCGATGACGAGCGTATCTATGACGTCGTGAAAGCGGCAGGGGAGGCCGTTGTCATGACAGACCCTGCTTGTGCCAATGGCACAGAACGTATTGCGAACTATGCACGTGGGCAGGATAGCGGGGACATTTTTGTCAATATCCAGGGCGACGAAGTCTTACTGGATGCGGCGCATGTGGATGTTCTGGTCAAAGGCTTTATTGCAAGTCCTCAAAGAGAGATGGGGACTTTGGCGCACTGGGTAGATGACCCAAAAATATTAAATGCAGCCACAACGGCAAAAGTGGTGACGGCCCTTTCAGGAAATGCTCTCTATTTTTCTCGAAATTGTATTCCAGTCACGCAATCTGGTGCGTATCCTGAACGTGCACTGGTTCAAATCGGGGTTTATATTTACACGCGTGAAACGCTCCTGCATATTGCAGGTTTATCCCAAAGCCCGCTTGAATCTTGCGAAAAACTAGAGCAGCTTCGTGCTCTAGAACATGGCATTCAAGTGGGTATCATCGTCGTTGAAGACTATCAAAGTCTCTCTGTTGATACCGAAGCCGATCTACACAAAGCACAGGAAATTTTCCCCGCTTCCTAAAAACCCAGGCCTGTTGCAATTTTTCCCTTTTTTCTCCTCGCTTACTTTTGGAAAACCCTGTAAAATCGAGCCAAAATAGCTGAGGACAAGAAAAATCCTTGTTCAAAATCGAAAGAGTGGGTATAAAACATTGCATTGACGCTGTCTTATTTTTTCATGCAGTGAGATTCAGTTTAATGTAATCGTGTAAAAGTCAGAGAATGCTTTACGGGGGCGTTTAATTGTTGAAGGTATTGCGGAGACAGGGCTCATGACAGAAGAAACAAAATACATCTTTGTGACCGGCGGCGTCATCTCATCTTTGGGAAAAGGGCTTTCGGCTGCAGCCATCGGTAGCTTGCTTGAGTCACGCGGGCTTTCAATCACCTTTATCAAACTCGACCCTTATATCAATGTCGATCCTGGCACGATGAATCCCTATCAACATGGAGAAGTTTTTGTCACCGATGACGGAGCCGAGACGGATCTGGATTTAGGACATTATGAACGCTACAGTACAACCACGATGGGGAAAAAGAATAATTTTACGACCGGGGAAATCTATTTTAATGTGATTTCCAAAGAACGGCGGGGAGATTACCTCGGCGGAACGGTTCAGGTAGTTCCACACATTACGGATGAAATTAAACGCTCGATTTTCAGTGTTTCCGATGCCAAAAAAGATGGAAAATATGATGTCGTTATTGTCGAAATTGGGGGAACCGTTGGAGATATTGAGAGCCTGCCTTTTTTAGAAGCCATTAGACAGTTTCCCTTTGATATCGGTAGAGAAAATGTGCTCTATCTTCATCTTACCCTGGTGCCTTACATCAAAGCCGCAGATGAGCTGAAAACAAAACCGACCCAGCACAGTGTGAATAAAATGCGGGAGATTGGCATTCAGCCCGATATTTTACTGTGTCGGACGGACCGTTTTATCTCAGACGATTTAAAACGAAAAATCGCACTTTTTTGCAGTGTTGAACAGAAAGCGGTCGTCACGGCCAAAGATGTGGAGACGATTTATGAGCTTCCACTCGTGTTTCATGAAGAAAAACTAGATGAGATCATCATTAAAAAACTGGGCATTACAACACCGCCCTGTAAATTGGAGAAGTGGAAAAATATTGTCCAGACCATCCAAGCCCCAGATGGAGAGGTTACGATTGCCCTCATCGGGAAATACGTCGATCTGAAAGACTCTTATAAAAGTCTCTATGAAGCTTTGATGCATGGAGGGATCGCAAACAAACTCAAAGTCAATGTACTGTGGATCAAGAGCGAAGCGATTGAAGATCAAGGGGTGGATGCGCTTTTATCTCAGTGTGATGGTATTTTGGTGGACAGTGGTTTTGGAAAACGGGGTATTGAGGGGAAGATTTCAGCCATTCGTTATGCCCGTGAAAATAAGATTCCATTTTTTGGTATTTGTCTGGGCATGCAATGTGCCGTGATTGAATTCGCACGTCATGTCGCGGGCTTGACTGAGGGAAACAGTGCTGAATTTGACCCCGAAACACCCCAGCCCGTCATTGATCTCTTGCCGGGGCAGCGTCATCTTCGTGACAAAGGTGCAACCATGCGTCTTGGGGCCTACCCCTGTCAGGTGGATAAAGAAAGTGCTGTCTATGAAATCTATCAGAAACTTTCGATTTCGGAACGTCATCGCCATCGCTATGAGGTCAATAATACCTATCGTCCTCAATTGGAAAAAGCAGGGCTTACTTTTTCGGGTCTTTCCCCAGATGGTGAGTTGGTTGAAATGGTTGAGATTTCTGATCACCCCTGGTTTGTGGGTGTGCAATTTCATCCA
>ENA-ORDP01000888-ORDP01000888.1-marine-sediment-metagenome-genome-assembly--contig:-NODE-888-length-18048-cov-2.688823_pt1 | contig 18048 bp, 17 predicted proteins | sample MGYA00248627_ERZ508539 | MGnify/ENA primary metagenome ERZ508539 (study PRJEB26208, sample SAMN05571518) | marine sediment metagenome | biome: deep sea; feature: Hydrothermal vent; material... | reverse complement strand
CGACGCGGGTTCTCGAACGGATGGCCGAGGGCGAGGAGTTCTCCGCCGTCCACGTGGGCCTCGGCGAGGGCGGCGGCCAAGGCTTTGACGTCGGGCTTGGCCTCGGCGTAGCCCTCGATGCGCCAATCCTCCTCCGTCCCGGCGATAAAGCGGGAAACGGCCCCGCACCAGGGCTCCAGCGCCGCCTCGAAGGCGTCCACGGCCTTGGCGTTGGCAGCGATTTCGATCCGCCATGTTTCAGAATCATCGCTCATGAAGCAATAGATAAACGATCAGGCGTTATATTATTTTTTTTGTTGAAAACGGCGGGACCTCCCCCAAAGTATTATTCAAAGAGTGTGCAACCATTAATGAGGAGTTATACCATGTTTCGCCTAAGTTTTCGGCCAAGTTATTGGGGGGCCGGATTCATCGCCGCATTGGCGGCGCCGGCCCTTGCCTTAGCCGCTACGCCCGTGGGGCAAGAGGGAGTCGCGACCGGGCATCCTTACATTCACGGCGCTTATGGCGTGTGGCACGGGCCTTTGACCGTGATCCTGACGGTGATCGCCGTCGCCTTGATCACCATGCTTGTCGTGCGTATTTGCGGATCGCGATGCCGCCGCCATCATCCCCACGCCTATTCCGAGGCGCCCAACGGCTCGGAGAAATCGGCCCTGGACATGCTCAGGGTGCGTTTCGCCTGCGGCGAAATCGACGCCGAGGAATACAAGGCCCGCAAGAAGGTGCTTGAAGAGTAATTAGGCGGGTTTGACGAAGCTTCCCATAACCTTCTTTCCGCCCGCTTTTTCAAAAGCGATTTGCAGCTTGTCGTCCTCCACCGTGACGACGCGCCCATAGCCGAACTTCTGGTGAAAGATGCGTTGCCCGGCATGGAAGGCGCCGTCCGGATCGCCATTTCTTTCGCCGGGGGCCGGGGATCTTTCGCTTGGAGCGTAGGCGGCGGCCTTGAAACGGCGGTGGCTCGGGGCCGAGCTTTTCGAGCCGAAAAGCCCGCTTTCGGCCGATATGTCCATATGCTCGGCGGGTAACTCGGAAATAAAGCGCGAGGGCAAGGCGCTGAGCCAGCGGCCGTGGATGCGCCGGTTGGCGGCGTGCAGGATGATGGCCCGCCGCTTGGCCCGGGTCAGCCCCACATAGGCGAGGCGGCGCTCCTCCTCCAGCCCCCCTCCTTCCATCTCTCCCATAACCCGCTGATGGGGGAACAGCCCCTCCTCCCAGCCGGCCAGGAAGACGGTGTCGTACTCCAGCCCCTTGGCGCCGTGCAGGGTCATCAGCGTCACCTTGTCGTCGCCGGCGGCCTTGTCCATTTCCATCACCAGGCTCACATGCTCCAGGAATTCGGTCAGGCCGCCGAAATCCTCCAGGGCCGCCACAAGCTCCTTGAGGTTCTCCAGCCGCCCCGGCGCCTCGGGCGACTTGTCGGCCTCCCAATGGGCGATGACGCCGGACTCATTCAAGACCTGCTCCATCAGATCGGACGGGCCAAGGCCGTCGCTTAAAGACTGCCAGCGCTTGATGTCGCCGACCAGGGCGGCGAGCGCACCGCGCGGCTTGGGCGTCATCTCGTCGGTTTCCACCAATTTCCGGGCGGCCTCGATCAGGGGAAGGCCGAGGGAGCGGGCCAGGCCATGCACCGCGTTCAGGGCCGCCGGCCCAAGGCCGCGCTTGGGAAAGTTGACGATGCGCTCGAAAGCCAGGTCGTCGGCCCCTTGGGCGATGACGCGCAGGTAAGCCACGGCGTCGCGGATTTCGCGCCGTTCATAGAATCTCAAGCCCCCCACCACCCGATAGGGAACGCCCAGCGTGATCAGGCGTTCTTCGAACTCGCGGGTCTGGGCGCCGGTGCGCACCAGCACCGCCATGCCGTTCAAGAATTCGCCCTTTGAATGCAGGGACTCGATTTCGCCGCCGACGGTTCTGGCCTCGCTTTCGCCGTCCCAGACGCCGCGCACGCGCACCTTTTCGCCCGAACTCAACTCCGTCCACAAGGTCTTGCCGAGCCTTCCTGAGTTGTGGGCGATAAGGCCTGAGGCGGCGGCCAGGATATGGGGCGTCGATCGGTAGTTGCGCTCTAGGCGCACCACGCGGGCGCCGGGGAAGTCGTTCTCGAAGCGCAGGATGTTGCCGACCTCGGCCCCGCGCCAGGAATAGATGGACTGGTCGTCGTCGCCGACGCAGCAGATGTTCTTGCGGGTCTGGGCCAGCAGCCTCAACCACAGATACTGGGCGACGTTGGTGTCCTGGTATTCGTCCACCAGGATGTATTTAAACTTGTCCTGGTAGCGCTTGAGGATGTCGGGTTGCTCGCGGAACAGTTTTAGGCAAAGCAGCAAAAGATCGCCGAAATCGACGGCGTTGACCCGCCTGAGGCTATCCTGATAGTCGCCGTAGAGGCTGCGCGCCTTGCCATCGGCGAAGTCCGTATCCTCGGCCGCCGTCACCTGGCCGGGCTCCAGCCCGCGGTCCTTCCAGCGCTGAATGACGGCGAGAAGCCCGCGCGGCGGGCAGCGTTTGTCATCCATGCCGCGCTCTCTCAGAATGCGCTTGATGAGGCGCAACTGGTCGTCCTCGTCGAGGATGGCGAAGTTGGACTTCAGGCCCACCGCCTCCACGTGATTGCGCAGGATCCGCGCGCCGGTGGAATGGAAGGTGCCCACCCACCAGCCCTCCACCGGCTGATTGAGGGCGGCGGCCACCCGGTTCTGCATCTCTTTCGCCGCCTTGTTGGTGAAGGTGACCGCCAACACCTCCCACGGCGCCGCCTTATGGGAAAGCAGGATATGAGCCGCGCCGTCAACACCCGCGTCTTGCCGGTGCCGGCCCCGGCCAACGCCAGCACCGGCCCGTCAATGGCCTCCACCGCCTCCAACTGGGACTCGTTCAAGCCCTCAAGGTAGGCGGGCGGCCCAGGCGAGGGCTCAGGATTTTCGGCAAGCTCGAAGGGATCGGACATGGAGAGGGTTATAGCACCGGCTGCCTTTCCTCGTCGTAGGTTTTCTTGAAGGCTTTCCATCCGGCGCCGTGGGGGTGTTGGGCGATGGCGTGGTGGGCCTTGTGGTGGATGTCTTCGTCGTGTTTGAGCAGGCGGAGCAGAGACAGGCCAGGGGCGTTGCGCCACATCAGCCAAAGAATGGCCGCCAACAGGACGTAAAGAATGTAGCCAGTGTTTTCCATGTCTTATAGTATACGCCTTAATTGCTAGTGGGTAGAATTAAAAGCTCATTGAGGGCTCAAGAAAGGATAACCGGCCATGAAACAATCCAAGGAAATACGCAAGCTTCTAAAGCGCATCGAGCCCGATCTGAAAAGGCTGCTGAAAGTCACGGAAAGCCCCAAGCAGGTGGACGCCATCCTGGTCGACTGCATCCGCGCCGGGGCGCGCAGCCTGATCATGGCCCGGCGGGTCGCCAAGAAATAATAACCTTCGCCTAGCGTTTCGCTTCCAAGGCTCGGGCGAGGGCGCAGAATTGCGTCACCTCCAGGTTCTCGGCGCGCGCGGTGGGATCGATCCCTAAGCTTTCCAAATCCAGGTTAAGCGGCCTGAGGCTGGCGCGCAGCATCTTGCGCCGTTGCCCGAAGGCGGCCTTGGTCACGGCCTCCAGGCTTTCCCATGACGCCGGGGCCAGGGGCTCGGGGCGGGGCGTCAGGGTGACGACGCTGCTCGCCACCTTGGGCGGCGGCGTGAAGGCGTCCTTGGCGACGTTGAAGGCATGGCGCGCTTCCGACAGCCATTGAACGATCACCGACAGCCTGCCGTAGTTCTTGGAGCCGGGGCTGGCGGTCAGGCGCATGGCGACCTCGCGCTGGAACATGCATGTGAATCCCTCGAAACTGGACACCCGCCTGAGCCAACCGATGAGCAGCGGCGTGGCGATGTTGTAGGGCAGGTTGGCGACGATGCGCCGGGGCGCTTCGCACAATGCGGCCACGTCCATTTCCAAGGCGTCCCCCTTGATCACCCTTAAACGTCCCGGATAGGCCGCCGCAAGATCCTCCAGCGCCGTGACGCAGCGTTCGTCCACTTCCACGGCGGTCACGCTTTTGGCCCCGGCCTCCAGCAACGAACGGGTCAGCCCGCCGGGGCCGGGCCCGATCTCGATGACGTTGGATTGGCTAAGGTCGCCGGCGGCGCGCGCGACTCGGCCGCACAAGTTGAGGTCAAGAAGGAAATGCTGCCCCAGCTCGCGCTTGGCCCCAAGACCATGGCGCTTAATCACCTCGCGCAGCGGCGGCAGGTCCGGCATGTTCTATTCCATATTCAGCGCGATTTGCCGTTTAATGAAGTCGCCCAGAAGCGGAACGGCGAGCGAATACTTTCCGTGACGGTTCTTGTATACCAATCCAGCCTTGATGAGGGATGCAAGCATCTGGTTGATATGACTGTTTTTAAACGCCTTCCGCCCAACATCCACGGATTTCTCGGCAATTTCCTGAACGGTGAATTCATCGTCGCAACTATCGAGATTGGCGATAACGATAAGAAGCTCCCTTTGGCGATCTGTCGCCCTTGCCCACCTGCCGGCGAAGAAGTCAGCATCCAGCTTTCCAATGATTTCCGATACAGGAATTGTCGCATTCGGATTTACTGTCCAAATGTCATAAGTCTCACGGCTAATGAACTGGATAAAGTAAGGATACCCGTTTGACATCAGGCAAATTGCGTCCACCGACTCATCCGAGAAACGAACCGGACAATCCGCGGTTTCGATAGGTTTCTTTATCGCATCACGGCTGTCTTCCGGGCTAAGCCGATTCAGAAAAACGACATGAAACATCCGTTCGGCGAATGTGCGGGCTTCCACCAGTTTCGGGAACAAGGTCGGCAGCCCCGCCAAAACCAACATGAATGGAACGCCTTTCCTCTGGATGGATTGAAACACGTCCAACAGGAGGGATGTTGGGTATTGTTCCTTTGAGGCATGATCTGAAAGATTTTGGGCTTCGTCATAAGCGAAGATGATGCCCCGGCGTCCGTTTTTCGGTAGTTTCGCCCAAACAAACTCCAACGCCGCTTTTAGTTTGTCCGACACGAGTCCGGGCGTGGCGCTGAAGACATGCTTGAGTACGTCATAGCCGATGACCGTGTCGACCTTCTCTGCTTCTCCGGTGAATCCCATCGGCGCCCGGTCTTCACTGGAAAGAACGATTGACGAGGAGACAACGGAAAGGTCGGCAAGAATCCGCGTCGCCAGATTCTCTTCGCTTATGCTTGAGGATTCCGATAAATCGGTTCCAACCCATAACCAATTTTCTGAAATAGCCATGGGTTTAAACTGCTCGAGAAGCACGGTTTTCCCAACGCCTCTGAGCCCAGTCAAAATCATGTTTTCAAGAATGTCTGTCTGTTTAAGCAGACGACGAAACTCCGCTTCTTCCTTTTTACGCCCAGCCAAGTATGGGGGCTTATGACCGGCGCCCGGACGAAATGGATTTTGAAAGGCTTCCATATTCATAACGCCTTACTCAATTTCATAAATTTAGTTGTTTATATAAATTTAGTGTATAGATCTATTTTTATCAAGGATTTTTTGGCATGCTCCACGGCGACCAGCCATTTGGGCGGCCATTTTGAGGGCGGCCATAAGGCTCGTTTCGCCGGCCTTGCCGGTTCCGGCGATATCCAGCGCCGTGCCGTGGTCGGGCGATGTCCGTACGAAGGGCAGCCCTAAGGTGACGTTGACGGCGTGATCAAAGGCGATGGTCTTGATGGGAATCAGGGCTTGGTCGTGATACATGCACAGCGCGGCGTCATAGTTTTTCCGCGCACGGGCGTCGAACATGGTGTCGGGGGGCTCGGGCCCAAAGGCGTCCACGCCCATTCGCCGAAGCTCTTTGACGGCCGGAGCGATGATTGTCTGCTCCTCGGCGCCCATGGCGCCCCCTTCGCCGGCGTGAGGATTGAGTCCGGCGACGGCCAGCCGGGGGGCGGCGGCGCCGAAGTCGTTTTTGAGAGCGTCCGCGGTAATGACCGCCTTATGGATGATGTCCTTGGCGTTGAGGGCGCCGACGGCCTCGGCAAGGCTCACATGTATGCTTAAGGGAACCACCCGAAGCTCCGGACAGGCCAGCATCATGACGGCGGTGGATTTGTCTCCGGCCAGGCTCTCAAGGAATTCCGTGTGACCGGGAAAGGCGAAGCCGGCCTCGTACAGACTTTGCTTTTGAATGGGGTTGGTAACCAGGGCCAAGGCGTGACTTGAGCGCACAAGGCCGACGGCGGCCTCAATGGACGAAAGAACGGCGGCGGCGTTGGCCGGGTCCGGCTCGCCGGTGGTCGCTTGAACGCTCCCGGCCAAAGGCAATACCGGCAGGCTTTCGGGGAAGACGGCCGCTGTCTCTTGAGGCGCGCTGATGGCCTTGACTGGCGCCCGGAAGCCAAGGCTTGCAGCTAGCTTTTCCAGGCGTTCCGGATCGTCGATGACGAAAAAAGCAGGGAGCCCCTCTTCACGACGCAGCCAAGCTTTAAGGGTGATTTCCCCGCCGACGCCGGAGGGCTCGCCCATGGTCAGGGCCAGCGGCTTGCCGTCCCCGCCGGCAGGGCTAATGCCAAGGATCACGGATAATGGCTCATATTCGAATGTCCACATAGGCCGTCTGGCGCAGGTCGCGCAGAAGGCGCCGCGCCGCGGCTTGCATGCGTTGGCCCATAAGCATGGCCTTGATGTTCAAGCGCTCCTCGCTGTCGGGAACTTTATCTTGCCGTCCATTTTGCGCGGTCTTTTCTTTTTGAGGGCCTTCTGAAGGACTTTCCGGGGGAATTGCGCCTCCTTCACGCGCACACACCATGATGACGACAAGCCCTTGCCTGAACTGAAATGGGCGGCTGGCTTTGCCCACGGGGAGACCTGAAACCACCTCTCTGATGTTTTGAGGAAGTTTGCTGACTCGAACGTTTCCCAAGTTTCCGGACTTTTTTGACCCCAACTCTTTTCCCAAGGCATCCATTTCGGCGCAGTCGGTGGCCATTTGACTCATTGTCGTGGCCAGCTCCATTTGACCGGCCACGTCCTCGGCGGCGGGGTTCTTGGGCAAGGGGATAAAAATTTGCTGAAGATTGACGGAAGTCGTGCTTTCCACCGTTCTTTTTTTCTTGATCTTGCGGGCTTGAGGAGCCCGGCGGCCATGCAGCAGAAGAATGTAATAGCCTTCCAATGCTCGGATGGGCTCCGTGGATTCTCCCGGGTTTAGCTTGGATAGGGCGGCGTCCAACATGGCCCCCAGCCGTCCCTGCTTGATCCAACCGAGCTCGCCGCCTGACGCCGCCGAGGAGCTTTGCGAAAAACTTCTGGCGAGCGCTTGAAAGCCGACTCCTGACTTTAGCTGTTTTGATAGGCGGTTGGCGAGAAGCTGCGTCTCATCTTCATCCTCGGGAGAGTTTACGGGAAGCAGGATTTCCGCCACTTGCAGTTCAGGCCTTCCCGCCATCTCCTTGACCTCGGCCAGCTTTTCATCGATTTCCTCATCGGTGATCTGGATGGTGGAGCCGAACATGTAGCCAATCACTTTTGACCAAGAGATTTCAGTCTCGATCTGGCTGATCATGGCGGCTTTGTTGACGCCTGCGTTTCTCAGAAAGTCGTCAAGACCGCCCCTTGGCAAATCGTTCCTTTTTTCCATCGTTCTCAGCGCCGCTTCGATTTCTTCCTGTTCGGTGCTAACGTTGATGCGCTTTGCTTCCTGAAGCTTCAGTTTTTCATCGATCAGGCCGCGCAGCACTTGGGGCGCAAGACGTTTGCGGACTTCCGGATCGTTTTTTGAATCGGATGACGCCATCACAAGGGATAGCCGCTCATTGAGGTCGAAGATGGAAATGACCTCGTCATTGACCACGGCGGCGATGCTCTTGGACTGTTGAGCCTTGGCGTCGCCGCAAACGAAAAGGACAGCAATGATCGCTGGGATAATCGCCCTAATCAGCCAAATGGCGGCCCTAGTTACTCTTGGTGGCGCCACTCCCCACTCCCCCAAGAGTTTTGAAGTTAATCCTGAACATAATGGAGCTGAACGGCTTCAACTCGCGATCACGGTAGAATGATTTGTAGAGGTCGGTTGAGAACAAGAAGCACTCATTCTCATAAGTTAAATTGAGGCCCAGAGACCGCAAATTGTTTTTCCCTGACAAATCGCTCAAGCCATTGATGCGGCCCCGCCAGTTGCGATTGAACTGCGAGTTAAGGGAATATGAAATTTGCTCGCGGCCGACAAACTCTTCGCCTCTTTCATTGGCGAAATAGATGTAGTTCGTATCCAGACGAAGAGCCGGAACGCCCATTGACAACCTCATCTCGCTACGCCGAAGCTTATAATCGTCCTTATCGATGCGGGTGCGGTAGAGAAGGTTCAGGTATTTTCCAGGAGAAACGTCAAGCTTGGCGACGATATCCGAAAAATTATCCACCAGGCCTGAATCAAGCGGCAAGTTGCCGTCTCGCCGCACCCGGAAGCTTTGCCCGATGACAAAGGAGGAGCTGCCGCCGCCTTTTCCGTAAAGGCCCCATTTAAGGCCGTAATTGAAGCGTGGACCGCCTTCGACCCTATCTATGCCTGCGTACCGGCTGGAACTGAACAAGCTGGTGTCGTCGAACTCAAAATCCAAGCTGTCCTCGTTGGGAATTTTTTCTAGATTGCCGCCATAGGGGCTGTAGATCGCCGAAATAAGGGGTTCTATGATCTGGTGGGTGCCGCCTTCATTCCTGACAAAGGGATAGCGCCAATCAAGCCTTATCTCGGGCAAGACGCGCCCCTTAAATCCGTCGAATTTTTTTTCGGTATTTTCTCTCACCAAGCCGTTAACGTGATAGATGTCGCCTCTCAGAGACGCCGACAGCGTGTACTGATCCCCGAGCGGTCCCGTAAAGGGCGCCTGCCAGCCGCCCTTTAAAGAAAACCGTCGGCTGTCCACGCCATTGGTTCGCGTTAAGGCTTGCAAGTCGACGTCCAGGCTGGTTCGGCCTCCCAATTTGTCGGGTTGACCCACATAGTTATAGCCGAGCATGGGAAAGACGTAGGGAATGGTTCCGCTTTTGCCGCCGTCCTTGATGCCCTGGAAAACGTAAGAGTTAAACGCCATGTAATTGCGCCCGCGAAAGCCCTCGGCGAATAATTGAGAGGTCAGCGAATTGCTGGAGGCGGGGAGCGTGTTGTCTTTTGCGAAACCGTAACGGCGCATATACGTTTCGCCGATGGCGCGGTTGGCGTCGAACCCCCAGCGCCATGTGTCGTCTATGTTGAAACGTCCCTTGGCGCCTATATGGCCACGCGTGTCGCCGTCGGAATCCCTGGTAATGCTTCCTCTTCCCTTTAATTCGCCATAGGTCATGAGTTGGCGGTATTCACCGATCAACACCGGACCTTCATCATAGGTGATCATCGGCGTAATCGTGAAGTCCCTTTGGTCGTCGATGGCGTAGAAATAAGGAAGGCTCACGACAGGACCCAAGCCCGATGAGCCGCCGAATCCCGGCGCGAGGAAGCCGCTTTGGCGTTTAACGGTTGAATCCGCGTGGGAAAGGTAGGGCGTGTAAAGAACGGGTATGCCGGCGACTTCCAACCAAGCGTCGTAATATTTTATCTTCTTGGTGGTTTTGTCGTGAACAACCTTCACCGCCTTGAGTTGCCACAGCGGCGGCTTGGTTGGATCCTTCTCGCAAAGTTTACAGGGGGAATAGACCGCCTTGTTCATCTCCAATCGGGTGGCGTTGGTCCGCTGGGCGTCGTTGGCGGCAAGACGGGAGCGGTCCTTGAGAAGGATCGCCAGATTCTCTACGAAACCGTCCTTCATATCGCTGGTCAACTCCATATATTCACCGAACAACACCTCTCCACCGGGCTCCACAAGGGTGACGTTCCCTCTCGCCGACATAACGTCGGTATTCTGGTTGAAACTGACGGAATCGGCGTAAAGGGTGCGGTTCTCGCTGGTGATCACGATGTTTCCCGTTGCGGTGACGATGCGTTTTTTACGGTCGAATTTCACTTCATCGGCGGTTAACTCGATGGGAATGCCTTCATCCGGCGCCCCGCCCTTCGTCTCGTCAGGAACATCGCCGCTGGACTTGCCGGGTGCGTCTTGGCCGGGCGCGTCCGCGCTTGGCGCGTCTTGGGCGAGGGCAAAACCCGGACGCGTAAGGATCAGCGCCCAAAAGCCGATAATAACAATGATTGCCGCAATCGGATTCATGGCGCGCCTCATCCATCTTCCAAGTGCAACAACATGGCTAGTCCCAAAAGGGTGCTAACCCCGGATGGCGCCCAGGCGGCGAGAACGACGGGAATGCTGTCGGACAGTCCCAGCGCGAAAACGACATCGGAGAAAAAATACAATATGAAGCCCGTCAAGACGCCGCCCGAAATAATGAACACCGTCCCGCCACGGCGCGCATGACGCAGTGTAAAGGTGGCGGCGATAAGCACCATCGCGAACATTAGCAAGGGCGCGGCCAGAAGGGAATGCCAATAAAGCCGGTGCCGAACCGCCGAAAAACCGGCCGCTTCCAGCCCTTTGATAAAACTTGGGAGGCTCCAAAACGACATGGTTTCCGGCGGCGCAAAACTGTCCTGAATGGAGCCCAAGGTAAGGTCGGTTTCCAGCCAGTATTCCTTTTCATATTTGGACTTCTTATCGGGGCTATGAACCCAAGCGTCGCGCATGTGCCAAAAGCCGTCCTCAAGACGCGCATATTTGGCGTCAATACGGCCCGTGAAGCGGTCATTTCCTTCATATTGGAAGACGACGACGCCGCGCAATTCAACATCGGTTCCCTGTTGCAGGACGCTTTCAGAATGCACCACGGCCTGATTTTTCTCGGTGGCTTGACGCAGCCACAGGCCAGTAGACGAAAGGGCCAGCAAACTTCTTTGTCCCCTCAGGTGGATCGCCTCCAGTTGTTCGAAGCGAGACAGGGTGGCCGAGGCGAGGGGGTTGAAGGCCATGACTTTCACCAAGCCGAGCAGAAACGCGATGGCCAAAACAGGAAACAAAAACTGCCACACGGAAACGCCGGCCGCTCTGGCCACCACCAGTTCGTGATGGCGCGTTAGCCGCCAGAAAGCCAGCATGCCGCCGAACAGAACAGCGAAGGGAAATGTCTTTTGACCCATGTTGGGAAGCTTCATCAACGCCATATTTAAGACAATGGAAAAGTTGACGTCGGGCTTCGTCGAGGTGCGGCGCAGAAGTTCAATGGTGTCGAAGAGAAGAATCAACAACAAGAACATGACGAAGAGCGCCGCAAAACTTAAAAAAAAGTAGCGGCCGATATAAACCGACAAGGTAGTCGATAGGCGCAATGAACGTGCTCCCAGTTTTTAAGTTTGCCCAGTCAGCAGTAAAATTATGGCCTTTTTAGGGAATCCCTTTTTACCCCTACTGGAAGGCTAAAGATTCGAAAATATACCTAATACGGAGTGAAAATGGAAGCAATATTGATTATTTCTCTGTCTAAACGTTTTAACCGAAAAAGCATTAAGATTTTATTAACTTTTGGCGCCGGGCGCTTTTTTCGATTTTTATCATAACCGGGCTATTCCCGGCTAAGAAGCGCCGATTTCTTTCAGTTCCGGGGGTGTTTCGCGCCGCTTGGGCATCCTCACCATGTAATGGTATCCTAAGATGATGGGCAGGACGGCGTAAACGTACATCAGGGGAACCAAAGACATATTCTTCGCCACCAGATTATCCAACCCCAAGGCTCCCACCTGAATGCCGACCATAATGCCCACCGCCAGCAACACGCGCGTCATTTGATTGCGCCGAGAGAAGCTGCCGGAAAGAAGGAACGCCAAAGCGGCCAGGGTGAATCCAAGGCTGAACAACGGCGAGGCCAAGCGTTTGTGAGCCTCGGCGATATGCTTGCCATATTGCCTTTTAGCCACGGTTTTATCGTTTCTAACGTTGAGTAATTCGCCAAGCATTCTTTCGCGTGGCTCGCGATGGCGGGCTCCGCCCCTTTTTCTGGCTGGGGTCATGTCGAAGATGTAACGGTCGAAGTACAAGATGGACAACTGATTGGTTTTCGCATCCATCTCCTGGCGGTTGCCGTTGAACAAGGCGACGCGGGCGCTTTTTTCGTTTTCGATCATGGCCCCGCGCTCGGCGAGAAGGCTGTAAGGCTTCAGGGGGTTGCGCTGATCATGCACCAGGACGCCGAGAAGTTGGCCGTCCTTGGTGCGTTCGCGCACGTAAACCGTGACGCCGGAGGAGATGGTGTTGAAGGCTCCTTCCTGAAGCAAGATGTGAGCGTAGCTGTAGCGGATGTTCCATTGCATTTCGCGGAACATTTTGTAGGACTGGGGGACCAGAAAAAGATTAAGGGCGTATGCGCACAACACAACGAAAAAAGCGAGGATAATAGCGGGTTTGGCGAGGGCGATCTGACTGAGCCCCGAGGCCCGCATGACGACGAGCTCACGATCGGATATGAGCTTGCTGTAAACGAACATAACGGACACAAACAACGCGATGGGCAGAATGACCGTCAGGAAATTGGGAAGCAACAGCATCGTCAGGTAAAAGAAGTCGCCCGTGGTCAGTCCGCGATTAACGATCATTTCAATGAATCGCAGAGACTGGGACAGCCAGATGATGCAGGTCAAAACCAGGGTGGTGAGGACCATCCCGGTGAAAAGCTGCTTGAAAATGTATTTGGTTAGACGGTTCATGATCTTAGAGCCGGCGAATTTCCATGGCGGTCATTGTAACAGCATGCAGCAATGATCCGCCATAACCCTCAATAAAGGGTTGATGGTTTTCAACCATCGTCCTCCAGACTCAATATCCTGGCCGTTTTTCGCGGCCCGGACTTTTTTAGCTGAAGATTTCCTTCCCAGCGAAGAAGTAGCTGATTTCCAGAGCGGCGTTCTCGAACGAATCCGAGCCGTGCAAGGAGTTCTCCTGCTTATCGATTCCGTAGGCCTTGCGGATGGTTCCTTCGGCGGCTTCGCCCGGGTCGGTGGCCCCCATCAGCTCGCGGTAGGCGGCGATGGCGTTCTCGCCCTCCAGCACCTGCGTCACCACCGGCTCCGAGATCATGTACGCCACCAGGTCTTGGAAGAAAGGGCGTTCGCTATGGACGGCGTAGAACGTTTCGGCCTGCTTGCGCGACAAGCGGGTGAGATTTTGGGCGATGATGCGCAAGCCCGCCTCCTCGATCATGGCGTTGATTTTGCCGGTGATGTTGCGCTTGGTGGCGTCCGGTTTGATGATGGACAGGGTTCTTTCTATAGCCATGGGGCCAAACTCTCCGAAACTCTAAAAAATTGTGATGAATCGAGGGCCTTGTATAGGGCCGCGCGCCAAGAGGCAAGCGGAACCTGACAGGACTGCTTTGACATGCTATCACGCGCCCCATGCTTCATATCAAGAACCTCACCTATCGCATTGCCGGGCGAACCCTGTTCGAAGGGGCTGGCGTTTCCGTTCCCGCCGGCCACAAGGTGGGGCTGGTGGGACGCAACGGCTCAGGGAAAACCACCCTCTTCGGGCTCATTAGGGCTGAGCTGCACGCCGACGACGGCGCCGTCAACGTGCGCAAGGGCGTGCGCATCGGCGGCGTCGCCCAGGAGGCTCCGGGCGGACCGGAAAGCCTGCTTGAAACGGTGCTGGCCGCCGACGCCGAGCGCGCCCAACTGCTCAAGGAATCCGAAACCGCCGCCGACGCCGGGCGCATTTCCGAGATTCACACGCGGCTCGCCGACATGGAGGCCCATGCGGCCCCGGCGCGCGCCGCCGCCATTCTCGCCGGCCTTGGATTCGACGAGGACGCCCAACAAAGGCCGTGCGCTGAATTCTCCGGCGGCTGGCGCATGCGCGTGGCCCTGGCCGCCGCCCTGTTCGCCCGCGCCGACTTGTTGCTGCTGGACGAGCCCACCAACCACCTGGACCTGGAGGCCGCCTTGTGGCTGGAGAGTTATCTGGCGTCTTGGAAGGGAACCCTGTTGATCATCAGCCACGACCGGGCGTTGCTGAACAAGGCCGTCGACAGCGTCATCCACTTGGAAAACGGCAAGCTGACCCGCTATTCCGGCAACTACGACCGCTTCGAGCGGACGCGGCGCGAGCGCCTGGTTCAACAGGCCAGAATGCGCGACAAACAGGAGGCCGAGCGCAAGCACATCGAATCCTTCGTCAATCGCTTCCGCTACAAGGCGACCAAGGCCCGCCAAGCCCAGAGCCGCCTCAAGATGCTGGCCCGCATGGAGCCCATCGCCTCGGTGATGGAGGACAAGACCACCGTTTTCCAATTCCCCCAGCCCAAGGAGCTGCCGCCGCCGCTGATCGCCATGGACAACGCCGCTGTCGGCTACGCGCCCGGAGAACCGGTGCTGAAGGGCCTAAGCTTACGCATCGACATGGACGACCGCATCGCCCTCTTGGGGGCCAACGGCAACGGCAAGTCGACCCTGGTCAAGCTGCTGGCCGGACGCCTTGAGTCTTTGTCCGGCAAGACGACCCGCCACGGCGGCCTCAAGGTGGGCTTTTTCGCCCAACACCAGGCCGAGGAGCTGCACGCCGACGAAACCCCCTACCAGCACATGGCGCGGATCATGGAGGCGCCTGAGTCCAAGGTGCGCGCCCACCTGGGACGCTTCGGCTTTATCCAGAACCGCGCCGACACCATGGCCGCCAACCTCTCCGGCGGCGAAAAGGCGCGCCTGCTGTTCGCCCTCATGAGCCGCGACGCGCCTCACATTTTACTGCTGGACGAGCCCACCAACCACCTGGACGTGGACGCCCGCGAGGCCCTGGTCCACGCCCTCAACGATTTCTCAGGCGCCGTGGTTCTGGTCAGCCACGATCCCCACCTGATCGAACTGGTGAGCGACCGCCTGTGGCTGGTGGACGGCGGGACGTGCAAACCTTTCGACGGCGATCTCGCCGACTACCGCAAGCTGCTTTTGGAAAAACGCCGCAAGAGCCGCCGCGACTTGCGCGGCGGGAAATCCACCGCCAACCGCAAGGAAGGGCGCCGCCAACGCGCCCAAGCCCGCGCCGGCGCCGCGAATTTAAGAAAAGCCGCTAGGACTGCCGAAAAACGCCTGGAAAACCTCAACAAACAAAAGGCGGAGCTGGAAGCCAAACTGGCCGACCCGGAAATCCTCCAAGGCTCCACCCGCCAACTGCAAGACCTGGGCGTCAAACTCGGAAAACTCAAAAAAGACATCGAAAAGACGGAACAAACCTGGCTAGCGGCGCTGGAGGCGCTGGAGGGGTAGACGCCCGTCCGCACCCTCGCGTTTTAACGGCCCGAGCCCGCGACCGGGTGGGGCAGCAGGGTTTTCGGGCTTGACGTGTCGTGGACGGTCATGGCGACGGCGTGTCCCATGGCTTTCAAGGCTTCGGCCAGCCGTGGCGCCTTTGAGGCGTGGCGCGGGTCCAGCAGGCGCCGCGCTTCCTTATGGTCGACGCCGAGGCGCCGGGCCAGTTCAGCGGCGGAGATTCCCTGCTCGCGGGAGACCATGTAAACAGCCGCCTTAAGGGCCACCGTGGGGTCCGGGACCACTTGACGCTGGCCGTCCTTGACGGGCGAGGGCTCGGGGATGGACTCGCCGTCGGCGATCCTGGACATCAGAGCCTCGGACAAGCAATCAGCGGCTTCCAGCAAAGCCTCTTCCACGTCGGCGCCGTCGGTCAGAGCCTCCGGCAAATCGGGAAAGCGCACAAGCAACCGCCCCGAAGAATCATCCTCGAGAACGGCCGGATAGGCGAACAGCGTGGCTTCCATTTCATCACCTTCAAATGTCGTCCCGGTTTAGGCCCAATTGCTTCAACATCACCACCAGCAAGCCAGGCCCGATCTCCTTCTTGCGATCCTTGAGAATGGTCTTGCAATTCCCGTAGCGCAGGGTCCCGTGACTGCCCTTGCCGTGACGCTTCTCGAACAGCACGCCCACCCCGTTCCTCCGCCCCGCCTTCCTGACCCGTCTAAGGAACTCATTGCCGTTGATGCGTCACCAAACAGAAATAGGACAAAATTGTCCCAATGTCAATGGAAGGCCGTGTTTCATGGGCAGAAAATAACGGTCACGCGGCTTCACGCCCGCGGCAGGCGTTATGCGAAAGAATTGGCTCGAAGACATGCGCCGCCAGGTGACGCACGACGGGGACGACGACGCCATCGCCTGTCAGGTGGTACGCTTCATTATAGTTTTTCGGCAGCTCGTAGGCGTCCGGCAGCCCCATGAGGCGGGCGGTCTCACGGCTGGAGATCAACCGGGATTTCACGGTTTTTCCATCGACAACCATGATAAGCTGCCGGCTTGAGCCGCCCGCCGGCGTACGCAAACAACCAGCCATGCCGTCGAATCTGACCTCCGCCCGCTGCACCTTGAACCCGTTCCCGTCACGGCGCGTGCGCCTGTAAACGGCGCCGACCATTCGGCGTCCCGCCTTTTTGGCGTCCCGCAGCTTGGCGAGGTTCACATCGCTCATCATTGAAATTAAACGCCGGGTTTGTTCCTGTGTGCGCCAATCAACGCTTGCCGGATCATCCTCCATCAAATCCGCAAAGCGGATTTTGCGCACCGGCGGCTCGGGGATGGCCCACCAAAGCCAATTGTCTTTCACCTTCGGCGGCAGTTTTTCATGTGCGGCTTTCAGGGCGCGCGTATGCCATTTTGGCGATGGCCCATGGTCAAACAAATTCAGTGGCGAATCCAAATCATTGCGCAGGGCGATGATAAACAGGCGAGGCCGGGATTGCGGCGTAAACAGGGCGGCGTCAATAACCACGGCGCCGCACCGGTACCCGCCATTGTTAAGCGCCGTGCAAATGGCGGCGAAATCCTTGCCGCCATGAGACGTGAGCGTTCCGCAGACATTCTCAAGAGCAATTATTTGAGGGGCTTTGCCTTCATCGATCAGGTTCTTCATAAGGCCCCAGAATGGCCAAAACACGCCTGAGCGGCCTCCCTTTAAGCCCGCGCCCCCTCCGGCGAGCGATAGGTCCTGACAGGGGAACGACGCCCAAACCAAATCGCTTTGGCCGGGCAAGTCGGAGGTTTTAATATTTTTAATGTCCGATGTTTTAAGAACGCCGCCACCCCAGTTCCGGTTGTAGCTGCGGCTTTTCTTATGATCAAAATCGTTAGCGAACAAGCAGGTCCATTTCGGTCCGAGTCCCATCCGAACCATGCCGCCCCCAGCAAAAAACTCATAAAACCTACTCATTTGCTTTTTGCTCATCCCCCCCTTGTTCCCAGCCGCCGACGTCCGTTTGACGCCAGTAGGCGAGGTCGTGGCCGGCGGCTTCGTAATCCTTCCAGCGTTGACGGGCCGCTTGTTTGGCCTCTTCGTCGTTGCCGTCAAACAGCTCGAAGCAGCGCTCGAATTCGCCTAAATGCTCCGAACGGGCGCCGTCGGTGAGAAACAAAAAAGACGCCTGGTTGGGGTTCTCGTCCCTTTCGGTGAGCCACACCGGTTGATCCTCGGCCTCGCCGTCCTTGGCGGAGCCGTGGGGCAGCCATGAATCCTGGCGATAGGTCCAAAGCAACGCATTCAGCGCCTCCACCCGCTCGGGCGTCGAGGCCATGATCACGGCGCGTTTTCCCGCTTCCAGGGTTTTCTCCAGCAGCTTCGGCAACGCCGTCTCCAGCGGCCATTTTTGCAGGTGGTAGAAGGCGACCTGGGTCATCTGTACCGTACTAGCTTTCGTAGTGATCGGCGACCAGGCGGTCCAGCAGGCGCACGCCAAACCCGGCCGCCCCCTTGGGCGTTGTCGCCTTGCCCTTGGAGCGCCAGGCCACTCCGGCGATATCCAGATGCGCCCACGGCGTCTTTTCGACGAAGCGCTTAAGGAACTGGGCGGCGGTGATGCTGCCCGCGCCGCGGCCGCCGCTGATGTTTTTCATGTCGGCGATGTCGGACTTGAGCATTTTGTCGTATTCCTCGCCCAGCGGCAGCCGCCATAGCTTCTCGCCGACTTTGTCGCCGGCCTCGGCCAGGCGCTTGGCGAGGGCGTCGTTGTTTGAGAACAGGCCCGCCTTTTCGTTGCCGAGGCAAATGATGATGGCGCCGGTGAGGGTCGCCAGATTGACTATCATCCGGGG
>ENA-ORDP01000887-ORDP01000887.1-marine-sediment-metagenome-genome-assembly--contig:-NODE-887-length-18060-cov-7.293752_pt1 | contig 18060 bp, 17 predicted proteins | sample MGYA00248627_ERZ508539 | MGnify/ENA primary metagenome ERZ508539 (study PRJEB26208, sample SAMN05571518) | marine sediment metagenome | biome: deep sea; feature: Hydrothermal vent; material... | reverse complement strand
GGCGGCATCTGCAATCAGTTCTTGTTGCGCCTGTTCGCGTTTGCTGTCGCCGGGGTTACTGCCTTCACCCAGACCGGCCAGTTGCAGGGCTTTGACCTCTACATTGTCCGGGTCGATGGCCGAGAACAGGTTGCTGACGATGGTGGTCAGGTCTGTTCCATCGGTTTTCTGTTTGATGCGCTGCCTGTCTTCGGCATCCAGCTGGGCATTTAGTCGCGCCAGTCGCCCTGCCAGTGAGGTTACGGTGTCTTCATCATGCGCGCCCATCATCAGGCCCATGGCCAGATCTTTCATGGCTACGTTGGGTTTGGTAATCAGCGGTTGGCTGGCGGTTTTCAGGGATTTGGTGACACCGATCGCATCAACGATTACGTAGTGGGTTTTGGCTGTTTTTGCCGAGGGCATGACTTTTTTCAGATCATCAACATCCAGTGTGCGTGTTCCCCGGCCTTTCATCTGCTCGAAGTAGTTACGGCTTTTGACATCGCGCATAAACAACAGGCATTCCAGCGGCTTTACATCGGTACCGGTGGCGATCATATCGACGGTAACGGCGATGCGTGGATTGTAATCGTTGCGGAACTGCGCCAGCACGGATTTCGGATCTTCCTCATTTTTGTAGGTGACTTTTTTACAGAAGGCATTGCCTTCGCCGAACTCTTCGCGAGTAATACGGATAATATCATCCGCATGGCTGTCGGTTTTGGCGAAGACAAGGGTTTTAGGCACTTCATTGCGTCCCGGAAAAATTTCCGGCAGTTTGTCATGGAAGGTTTTTATCACTGTGCAGATCTGATCAGGATTGATAATGTCCCTGTCCAGTTGTCTGGCTGAATAGTCCTCGTCTTCATCCTGACGTTCCCAACGTTTTTTGCGGGTGAGTTTTTCCCGCTTTTGCACCTGCTGGCCTTTGCTAAGTGTCGCGCCTTTTTTAGTCACTTCGGTTTCGATTTCGTAGATTTCGTTGCCAACATTTACACCATCGGCCACCGCCTGTTCATGGTCATACTCGCTAACGATATTTTTCCTGAAAAAGCCATAGGTACGGTTATCGGGCGTGGCGGTCAGACCGATGAGATAAGCATCAAAGTAATCCAGCACCTGTAGCCAGAGGTTGTAGATGGAGCGGTGGCATTCATCGATAAAGATAAAGTCAAAAAATTCCAGTGGCAGTTTTTCATTGTAAACCACCGGCATGGGTTGTTTAGGTTTGGTGAGCTGCTCGGCTGGATTGGTTTCTTCCAGTGCGTCATCCAGTTCCTCGTCTTTAAGAAGGGAATACATGCGCTGGATGGTGCTGATACAGATCTGGCTGTCTTTGGCTACAAAGGATGATTTCAGCCGCTGCACATTGTATAGCTCAGTGAGCTTGCGATTATCATCGCTCGGAACATAGGCCATCATTTCCTGCTCGGCCTGCTCGCCCAGATTTTTGGTATCGACCAGAAACAGAATGCGCTTTGCATCGGCGTGTTTGAGCAGACGGTAGATCGAGGTGATGGCGGTATAGGTTTTACCGGCACCGGTGGCCATTTGAATGAGCGCCCGTGGCTTATCCAGGGTAAATGATTTTTCCAGATTCTGAATGGCCTTTATCTGGCAGTTACGCAGGCCATCGGTTTCCAGTAGTGGCATGGTCTGAAGACGTGCGCGCAGGGTTGCTGGCTGATGCAGCCACTCCTGTAAGGTTTGTGGCCGAAAGAAACTGAATACTTCTCTGGAGCGTGGCGCGGGATCGCGCGCATCATGAAAATGGGTAATGACACCTGTGCTTTCATAGATAAACGGCAGTGGTTCGTTATTCTGAATCCATTTGAGTTCGGCTTCTGCATAACCGTCTGATTGATCTTCTACGGTGCTAATATTTTGCGCCTCTTCTTCACGCTTGGCCTCAATAACGCCTACCGCCTGCTTATTCACAAACAGGACGTAATCTGCCGGGCCAGCATCCGTCTGGTATTCACGTACTGCTATGCCCAAACCTGCATTCCAGTTGATTTCGGTTTTATTCTGCACCGCCCAGCCAGAAGCCAGCAACATCCTGTCGATGTTGTCGCGGGCTTTTTGCTCTGGGTTCTGGTTAATGTCGGGCATTGTTATTTTTTACTGTGGATATCCATAGCTACTCATCATCTGCGTTTTTCTCTATTTTTTCTGGATCCGGAATATGTTCAACCAATTCTTCGATTTTGCACTGGAAATATCCACATAGCCGATCAAGCGTGTCCGTCCCGGCGTTATATCCTTTTTGATTGATCAGCTTTGAAAGCGTCATTCTGTGAATGCCCGCTGCCTTAGCAACTTCGGCAATCGTGATCCGTCTACCCTCATCAAATTCCTTCCTGGCAATCATTTCTTTAATTTTGAATCGAAGCATATTCGTATCAACTATTTATATGTATTTAGCAAATGATACATAAAAGTATCAAATAATGCTTGCATTTATCAAACCGTGTCGTATAGTGTTGTCAAATGATGTGCTTATGCTTCATTTGATAACTTAAGGAGCGATGAGGGAGACTTAATCTTAGCTGTCGAAGAACTTTCAACACGAATCAAATACGACTGCCGCCACCATCCGGGAGCGCCTGAAGGATTCCGTGCTGCTGGAGGGCATCCATTACATCCGTCCGTTTGTCGGGCGGAATTGCTTCGTCAGCTTCGGGCTTGAGTCATGCAGATATTTGTGGATGTGGGCGAGGTATTAATCGTTGCAACAGTATTTGCATGTATTTTATCCCCTCACCCTCTCCCGGAGGGAGAGGGTGCTATGATGCAAATACTGTTGCAACGATTGATACTTAAAATTGGTAGGCATAACGCCTTTTACTTAGTCGTGATACTGAAATCTACTTGAAATCAGTTTAAGATCACAAAAAAATGTATACCCGGTGTAAGGGGTGAGTCATTACATTTCGTCTTTAAAAAACATACGGAAGAATAACTATGAAAGTTTTGATTACCGGCACGGCTGGTTTTATCGGCTCGGCGCTGGCTATGCAGCTACTGGAACGCGGCGATGAAGTGATCGGCATTGACAATCTCAATGACTATTACGACGTCAATCTGAAAAAAGCCCGCCTCGAACGGGTCAAGGCCTATCCGGGCTTTACCGATGTGCGCATCAACCTTGAAGATCGCGAGGCAGTCGCTGAAACGTTTGCCCAACACAAACCTGATCGCGTGGTCAATCTGGCGGCCCAGGCCGGAGTTCGCTACTCACTGGAAAACCCACATGCCTATGTGGACACCAACATCGTGGGCTTCGTCAATATTCTAGAAGGTTGCCGCCACAACGGGGTTGAGCATCTGGTCTATGCTTCCAGCAGTTCGGTCTACGGTTCCAACACCAACATGCCTTTCTCGGTACATGACAACGTCGATCACCCGGTCAGTCTGTATGCAGCGAGCAAAAAATCTAACGAGCTCATGGCCCATACCTACAGCCATTTGTTCCGTCTGCCCACCACCGGCCTGCGTTTCTTCACGGTTTACGGTCCCTGGGGACGGCCTGACATGGCCCTGTTCCTGTTTACTAAAAATATTCTTGCCGGCAAGCCCATTGATGTTTTCAACTATGGCAAACATCGCCGTGACTTCACCTATATTTATGACATCGTTGAAGGCGTGGTACGAGTGCTGGATCGCATTCCGAAACCCAATCCGGACTGGAACAGCGATGCGCCTGATTCCGCCACCAGCAACGCCCCCTTCCAGCTTTACAATATCGGCAACAACCAGCCAGTCGAACTCATGCACTACATCGAAGTGCTGGAAGATTGCCTCGGCAAAAAAGCTGAAATGAATATGCTGCCATTACAAAATGGCGACGTCCCCGCTACCTATGCCAATGTCGAAGATCTGATTCGTGATGTTGACTATAAACCGGATACCAGTGTGGAAGAAGGCATCGCCAAATTTGTAGAATGGTATAAGGATTATTTCAAGGTCTGAGCAATATCAAGTTGATGGGTTTCGCTTCGCTCTACCCATCCTACAGGACATAAATAAGGGTAGGATGGGTAGAGCGAAGTACGAAGTCCAGAGGGGAAACCCATCATTTACTCCGCAATCAATCTGGCTGTCACACGATTATTAAGCTGTGCAATCCGGTTCCACTGTCCTGCCGTTACGTTGCCCGTGCGCGGAGGATATTCATACAGCGCCCGCTCGCGGGGAAGGTTGCTGACTTCCAGTGTTATGCCCTTGTAGTCCGTTGCTGCCGCCGCCAGAAAATTGGCAAACTCCAGCGATTCCTGCATGGAAACAAGATCGGAACTTTGTGCCGGGTTCATGATTTTATCACAGCGGGAAAGGGGTAAATTCGCTGCTGCCAGTTGATAACCTTGTTCAACATTACCGCGCAGGCAAAACTCACCAATATGGGTTTGCAATACTATCCGGCCACGAAAACCCGCCGCTTCAGCCCTTTCCAGTACTTGTCTGATTTGAGCCAGACGCTGGCTGCCCAGGGCCAGTTCGTTATAGGGAAACAACAAGTTCCGGTTAATGGCCCACTCCGCCAGTTTCCAGTTCTTCTGTTGTCGTTGCGCGCCTGTTTCAGCATCCGTGCTTTTTCGGGCCGCCCGACTATCCAGCATCGATTGCAGTGTCTTCTCTGTCACAATCGGCTGTGCGGGGGTTGACGCTGCAAGTAATATTTTCTGTTGAAGATGATAATTCCAGATCAACGAGATGATCAGCAACACGAACAATAATAGCAGCGGCAGTTTGGAAGGCTTTTCCGGTTTGGGCTGTGCATCCACTAGTGTCTGAATTTTCTCATCCAGTTTCTCGGAAAAAGATTTGTTCAGCTTTCCGCTATACAACCTGAGTGAGGCCTGTATATTCTGGTGTAATACCTCAGATTGATCGGACAGATAACGGCGTATCCCCCGCAGTTCAGCAAGCATTTTATCTTTCGGCTTAATTTTTTCGGGACGCAGTAAATCGCTGTTAAACTTTCGAATAGAAGGTGTTAGCCCCTTTTCATTGTCGGGTCCTTCCCCAATGACTTCAGCGACAACTGTTTTCGATGAATGCGTCAACAGCCCCAGTCGGCGCAGAGCTTCGTGCAAGTGGGTAGAGGCCGTCGTCTTGGGTAGAATGTCAACCGCCCCCAGGGCGCGCGCCTGACTGAGATATAACTCGCCGCTTTGCGAGGTAAACATGATAATGGGAATCGTAGCCGTTTCCAGATTCTTCTTGATGTGCTTGATAGCCTCAAAACCATCCATACCCGGCATCCGATGATCCATGAAAATCACATCAGGCCGGTGCCGCAGAAGATAATCCAGCGCCTCTTCTGCGGAAGCGACGGTGTGCGCTCTGATTCCATATTTCACCAACATCCGTTGCAATACCAACCTTGCTGAACGGGAATCATCGACAATCAGAGCACGTTTCTCTTTCATAACCTCATCCAAGGCACGGGAAGCTTGAAATTAGTTTAGTCTTGCCGGGAACAAAGGGCAATTGTGCTCTATTTTGCTGGCTTTGGCGTATCAATCCGGTAACGGGCATGACAGGCGACACAATTATTCATCAACGCCGCCAATTGTTTCAATGTATGCGTCGGCAGAAATATAAAATAAGTCAGACCCGCAACATGGACAAAGTTCCCAAGCCTGCCAGCTCAAGCCATATCAATGGATACCCACGTAGGTTATAAGAATATACAAGTACCCGTCTGCCATTTTTTTACGGGCAACTATTATACAACCCGCGCGTCATGCTAAAATATATCCAATATCGCATAACAGGCCTAAAGTATTAATAGTGTCAGACAAAATTCACCGTCAGGAGGCAAGCATGCCCGAAGCACAGTTTAAAAATGAATTAACCGATGAAATTAAGGTATCCCCCGCCGCAGCCGAACAAATGCTGACGATCATGAATAGCGAAGAGGGTATCAATGGCATTCGCATTTTTGTCTCTGGGGGCGGTTGCAGTGGTATGACCTACGGCATGACTTTTGTCGACAGGCCCAGTGACTTTGATGCCGTGCTGAAAAAAGACGACGTTAATATCTACATTGATGCGGTTGCACTGGGCTTCCTGGAAGGGGTGGAAATCGACTATCAGACTGAAGGACTCAACCAGAGTTTTGTCTTCAAGAACGTCTTTGCCAGCACGGGGGGCGGCAATAGTTGTGGCGGTTGTGGCTCCGCCGGTCACTAAGTCTGTTTCAGCCGTGATCTGATCAGGTTTTCCTCTCCCCCTGCCCGTAGAGGATGCCGCCATTTCTCAGCGTGTACTGCTCATCGCCCAGCCCGGCAGCTATCGTATTGCGCCCTATCTTGAGGCTGCCAGGCGCATGGGGCTGGCGGTGCAGATTGCCTCTCGTGGCGAACATTCACTGATTTCTGAAGTTCATGCGGGTCTGCACGTTGATTTTGAAAATCCGCATGGTGCCCTTGCGGATATTCTTCAAGAGGCGGCAAAGACGCCTTTTGCTGCGGTGCTGGGCAGTGATGACAGCACGGTGGAACTGGCAGCCTATGCGGCGGCACGGCTCGGTCTGCCCCACAATCCGCCTGCAGCGGCAAGGTTGACCCGGCGCAAGGATCTGGCCCGTGCACACCTGACCCGCTACGGCTGTACTGTTCCCCGCCACTGGTTAATCAAACTCGAGCAGCCTCTGGACTCACAAATCACGGATATCCGCTGGCCCTGCGTCATCAAACCGCTCAACCTCTCTGCCAGCCGTGGTGTTATTCGTGCCAATGACCGTGCTGAATTTTATGCGGCAGTCGCACGTATTCGCAAAATCATCATACATTCGGTCGATGAATTCGAGCAGCAACATCTGCTGGTGGAAGAGTATATTGAGGGGGTCGAGGTGGCCTATGAGGGCTACCTGCATGACGGCGAATTAACCACGCTGACCATTTTTGACAAACCTGATCCTCTGACCGGCCCTTTTTTTGAAGAAACCATTTATGTAACGCCTTCACAACTGCCTGAGGCTACACAGGACAAAATCATCCTGCGCGTGACCGAGGCCTGTCAAGCTTACGGTCTGACAACCGGTCCTGTGCATGCCGAGCTTCGCATCAATGAAGAGGACGCATGGATACTGGAAGTCGCCTGCCGCACCCTTGGCGGCGACTGTGCCCGCAGTCTGGATCAGGATGATTTCAACCTTGAAGAATTGACATTGGCCCTGGCCATGGGTGAAACGGTGAGTACGCCATCGTGGAAGGATGCCCGGGGGGTGATGATGATTCCGATCAAACAGGCGGGTGTTTTAAGACGGGTCGAGGGTCTGGGGGCAGCACAAAAAGTCGAGCACATTGAAAACATCGACATCATCATACGCGAAGGCCATGAACTCATTCCCCTGCCCGAAGGCAACCAGTACCCTGGTTATATCTTTGCCCGCGCCAAAACACCCGACGAAGTGATTGCAGCGTTACGCAACGCATATGCAAAACTGAATTTTGTCGTTGCACCCGCCATCCGTCTGCACCAACAGTAAGGCCGGTTTATTTCTTGCCGCCGCCGCCACCGCCCTCATGGAACCCCGCAGGCATCTGGCCGTAATCACCTTCAGCAAACAGAAAACCCTGCATGTGTTTTTCAATCAGCTCAAGGTTGCGTACATCGGCCGTTGACAGACCATTTTCATTGATGATAACCGTCAGACGCTCCAGCCACTTTTTCCAGCCTTGTTTGGACACATGGTTATAAATACGCAGTCCGAAATCTCCCGGATGCGGCGGCCTGTCCAGCCCTTCCGCTTCTGCTTTCAACACCACACACTGTACCATTCTTGTCATAATTTACCTCGAAGTTCTGTTTCCAAATAGTTATCCATTCCGTTCGCCCTGAGCCTGTCGAAGGGTGGCTCTGGGCCTTCTGCGCCTTATCCAAAGGTAGAGCAAAACACCTTACAGGGCCGTTTATTTCTGTTCGTATTTTTTCAATAATACGCCATCATCGCCACAACAGTCAGCGGCGCAAACTTTAAGTTGATGTATCTCTTCCCGGCTGCCATTGAGATAAGCCTCGACAGGCTGATTCTCTTTCGCACAGTCACAGCCCTTATCATTATATACGTAAACATGCTTCAGACCGGCGCGCAACGCGGCATCCCGCGCACTGAACAACACCGCATCATCCGTTTCCGGCAGATGACTTAATTTGTAGGCCGGAAAAAATTTTGTAATATGCCAGGGACTGTTCTCACCCAAATTGTCGCGAATCCAGCAGGCAATGCGGTAATGCTCGGCTGCGTTGTCATTTTTGCCGGGAATGACATTGGTGCGCGTTTCCACATGGATTCCCAATTCATCGGCTTTTTTAATGGATTGCAGTACTTGTTCCACCTTTGCCGGTTTGCAGATGTCCTGATAAAAAGTATCACGCATGCTCTTGATATCTGAACACAGAACATCAATATGCGGTGCAGCCAGTTCCAGCGCCTCATCGGTGACATAACTGTTGGAGACATACACGGTATAAAGTCCGGCTTCATGCGCCAACTGGCTCACGTCCATAAGATATTCAAGCCAAACCGCCGGTTCGGAATAGGTAAAGGCGATGCCCTGCACGTCGGCGCGCAAAGCCGTCTCAACCAGCGTTTCGGGTGCGACCCAGGCGTCAGTGGACTGACCCTTCGCCAGTTCATCAAGCGCTGTCACCCCCCATGAAATATCCAGATTATGACAGCCGCCGCAACGGAAACTACAGCCATAACTTCCCACGGACATAAGCCGGGTTCCCGGACGATAGTGTTTGACAGGCTTGTCTTCGATGACGCCCATTTCAATCGCGGACAAAATGCCATAGGACAGGTTGTACAAAATACCGTTACGATTGACATGCGCCTGGCAGAAACCGCGCTGCCCATGCCCGATCTTGCAGCGCCACAGACACAGATGACAGCGGGCCGTACCGTTATCCAGTTTTTCCTGTAAGCGGGTTTCAACAAGCTGGTACCGGCGGGGGAATGTTTTATGATGATGACTCAACGTGCACCCTGTATTTTTTTTACGTCATAATAAACAAGTGACGATTATTCTAGCAGAAAATCAGCTTCAACTGATCCATTCTGACAAGGAACAGTGATACGTTGCCCCCTGATCGTCAGATCAGTTTTTTGCGCTGTCTGGTATGACAGGGCCTTTATCAGATAGTAAGTATGCCCCTCAATAACACAGGGATAATACCTGCCGCGCTCCTGCATGGCACACATAAAGTTATACATTCTTTTCGCCGTCCAGTCTGTACTCAGCATAAAATCTTCTTTTGCAGGAAAGGACTGATAGCCGGCGCATGTTTCATCCTGCGGCTGCCCCAGACAAAACGGATGTTCGATCTGATCCAGCAAGGCCAGCAGCAAATCCCGACCGGCCTCAGCCAGTTGATAACAAGCTGTAGAATAAGTGATCCCGTCTGCCATGCTAACCCGCTTCTGGGCAAGAACAGATCCTGTATCCAGTTCAGGCGAAACGTAGTGCAGGCTGACACCAAAATCGTCATCACCGTCCCTGAACTGCCAGAACAGGGGATCCGGCCCCCGGTGAGCCGGTAACAGTGAAGGATGCAGGTTGATACTGCCGTGTGCGGGAATTGCGCATATCTCCTCAGACAAACGATGTGAAAAGCAGGAGACAAAAATAACATCGGGCGAATAGCGCCGAATCTGTTCGGTACAGGCAGACCCGTTCGAAGTGCCCTGAATAAGAGGAATACCGTGCGTAAACGCCAGCGACTCCAAAGAAGTGCGGGAAACATCGAACAACGGAAACTCTGGAGCGCGCTCATGGCCGCGATCATCAACGACAATAGCCTGAACGGCATGCCTGGATTCCAGTAAAGCCTGTAGCGGAATCAGGGACAAGGCCGTTGATGAACCGATGTGAACAATATTCATGGTGGGAGACGGGGATGAAAAATGGTCGGGGTGAGAGGATTCGAACCTCCGACCACCGGCACCCCATGCCGGTGCGCTACCAGGCTGCGCTACACCCCGATGTACATTGCTGACGATGTTCCAAAAAAGGGAGACTCTGGAAACGGCGGCCATGATACCTCAGCCACCGCGAAGATGGAATACTTGCTTAACTAAGCAATCTAGCGGGTGAGAATGCCCATGACTTCCTCAAGCCCCATACGAATTTCATGCAGGGTTTCCTTGCTGTTCTTCTGCTCTTCCTTGTTTTCGTCGCTTTCAGAAAGTTGCAGACGCGCACCGCCAATGGTGTAACCCTGCTCATAAAGCAAGGCCCGGATCTGGCGAATCATTACCACATCCTGGCGTTGGTAATAGCGCCGGTTGCCCCGCCGTTTTACCGGCTTAAGCTGGGGGAATTCCTGCTCCCAGTAACGTAGTACATGAGGTTTGACGTTGCACAGTTCACTCACTTCACCAATCGTGAAATAGCGCTTGCCGGGAATGGGAGGTAATTCGTTATTGTTGGTGGGTTCCAGCATACGCCTCTACTCTAGCCTTCAGTTTTTGACCGGGGCGGAAAGTCACCACACGGCGTGCGGTAATCGGGATCTCTTCCCCTGTCTTGGGATTTCTTCCTGGCCGTTGCTTTTTGTCACGCAAATCAAAATTCCCAAAACCAGATAATTTTACCTGTTGCCCATTCTCCAGTGCGCCTCGAATCTCCTCGAAGAACATTTCCACGATCTCCTTGGCTTCGCGCTTGTTGAGCCCAAGTTCTTCAAATAATCTTTCTGCCATTTCGGCCTTGGTCAACGCCATATTTCTTATTCTCTCAATGTAGCCCCAAATTCAGCACCCAGAGCACTGACAACATTACAAATTTCAGAATCCACTTCACTGTCTGTAAGAGTGCGTGAAAGATCCTGTAAGGTCAAGCCCAGCGCGAGACTTTTTCTACCAGAATCAATACCTTCGCCCACATACACATCGAATAGCTCAACATTTTGCAACCTCTTTGAGCCATTTTGAAGAATGCAATCGTGTACTTTCTGAGATTCGACAGCCTCGTCCACCATCACCGCGATATCCCGGCGGATGGCCGGAAATCTGGATAAGGGTGAAAAAACCGGAATCTGGCCCTCTTGCACATAATCCAGAGCCAGCTCAAAGACAAAGACCCGTTGATTCAGTCCCAGAGTCTGTTCAATTTCGGGATGTAACGCCCCAATATGCCCCAATAAATTCCCACTCTGCCTATGATAAATAGCCGCACTTTGGCCTGGATGCAAGGTCGGATGCACTTCTACCCGGAATTCGACATCCTCAATGTTGCCTCCCAGGGTCAATAATGCCTCCACATGCGCCTTGATGTCATAGTAGTCCGCCTTGCGGCTTTCCATGCTCCACTGCGATGGCCAGGCATCACCTGTTAATGCCCCGGCGATCATCATTTTTTGCTGTAATTCAGTATCTTGCATTACAAACTTAAGACCTGACTCGAATAAGGATAACCTATTTTGCTGGCGATTCAAGTTATAAATCACGGCCTGCACCAGACCCGGCCAGAGACTGGTGCGCATCACCGACAGGTCGCTGGAAATAGGATTTAACAAGGTTAGCGGTTCATGTTCCGGATCCAGCAGTGTCTGCATTTTGGGATCGACAAAACTATAGGTAATCGCCTCAAAATAGCCTCGTTGCACCAGCACCTGACGGATTTTCGACATGCTAATCCGGGTTTCACTGCTGGGCTGCATCTGTAAACGAATCTGCGGGCGGGATTCCGGCAAATTGTCATAGCCGTGAATCCGGCCGATCTCCTCGATGAGATCCACTTCAAGTTCAATATCAAAACGAAAAGCCGGTGGCGTGACATGCCAGCCGCCATCAATGGGTTCAACCACCATATCCAGCCCTGTCAGTATTTCCAGGACTTCTTCGCCAGCAACTTTAACTCCCAGCACCCGCTGGATACGCGCCTCACGCAGCACTACCGGCGCTCTGAGGGGTAAATCTTTTTCTTTTATCTGTTCGATGACCGGCCCCGGCCGTCCACCGGCAATGTCCAGCAGCAGCGCCGTAGCCCGCTCCATCGCGTCCCGCTGCAACTCAAATGACACACCCCGCTCAAAACGGTGGGAGGAATCCGTGTGCAGGCCGTAGTGTCGCGCCCGTCCGGCTATTGCCAATGGATTGAAATACGCGCTTTCGAGGAAAATATCCCGGGTTTCATCGCCGACGGCAGAATCCACCCCGCCCATGATGCCCGCCAGGGCCAGGGGTGCTGCGCTATCCGCAATCAACAGGCTGCCTGGCTGCAATTTGATTTGCCGGCCATCGAGCAGGATCAGGGACTCACCCTCTTTGGCATGGCGAACGATGACTTCACCCGCAAGCTTTTCCAAATCAAAAGCGTGCATGGGTTGTCCCAGTTCCAGCAGAATAAAATTGGTGACATCCACCACCGGTCCCAGGCTGCGCAGGCCGCTACGCCGCAGCTTCTCCTGTAACCAGAGGGGTGTTATCGCGGCGGGATTGATGTCACGGATGATCCGGCCCACGTAACGTGGGCAGTCGGCTCCGGCTTCCAGTTTTACCGGCAGCACATCTTCGATCTCAGACGCGGTCTCAGAAATAACCGGCGGCGTCGGCTTCATCCTGTTCAGCCCGCCTACTTCGCGGGCTATACCGGCAATACTCAGACAGTCGCCCCGGTTGGGCGTCAAACCCAGCTCGATACTGACATCATCCAGTTTCAGGTATTCACGGATATCGATGCCCACCGGTGCCTCAGGCGGCAACTCCATCAGCCCGTCCGCCCGCTCGGCCAGGCCCAGTTCCTGGCTGGAACAAAGCATGCCGTGGGAAGATACGCCACGCAGTTTGGATTTTTTGATCTTCAGGCCACCCGGTAATTTCGCCCCGACCAGCGCCGCCGGCACTTTCAAGCCGGCGCGGACATTGGCCGCACCGCAAACGATACTCAGGGGATTGTGGTCACCCACATTCACTTTGCAAATGTGTAATCGGTCAGCATCAGGGTGAGCCTCAACGGATAGCACGCCCGCCACCACGACTTTTTCAAATTCGGCCGCCACCGGTTCGATAGCATCCACTTCCAACCCTGCCATCGTCAGCTGATGCGCCAGCGTTTCGGTGTCAATATCGGGGTTGACCCATTCTCTTAACCATTTTTCACTGAATTTCATGTTGCCCTTTATATCTGTAATGGATAATGAACGCAGAGGCGCCAAGACGCGGAGTCGCAAAGAATAAAATGTACAAAAGTTATTTTCTCTGCGTCTTTGCGCCTCGGTGTTCTTTGCGTTTAATAGAACCCTTTATGTTTAAACTACATGTTTAAACTACGGCGGCTATGCGAACTGTTTCAAGAACCTCAAATCATTCTCAAAAAACATCCGTAAGTCGTTGACTCCATAACGAAACATGGCCAGCCGTTCTACTCCAATGCCGAAGGCGAAACCGAGATATTTCTCATCATCGATCTCGACGTGACGCAGTACATTCGGATGCACCATGCCGCAACCCAACACCTCCAGCCAGCCGGTATGACTGCACACCCGGCAGCCTTCGCCGTCGCACATCACGCATTCGATATCCGCCTCCGCTGAAGGCTCGGTAAAGGGAAAATAAGAGGGCCGGAAACGCACAGACAGGTCATCCCGTTCAAAAAACCGGTGCAGAAAGTCAATTAGGATCGCCTTCAGATCAGTGAAGCTGACATTCTCATCCACCATCAGCCCCTCGACCTGATGAAACATGGGCGTATGGGTCAAATCTGAATCACAACGATAAACCCGCCCCGGCGCGATGATCCTCAAGGGAGGCTGACGCCCTTCCATCACCCGGATCTGAACCGGTGAGGTATGCGTGCGCAACAACGTTTTGTCGGCAAAATAGAACGTATCGTGCATGGCCCGTGCGGGGTGGGACTCGGGTATATTCAGGGCTTCAAAGTTATGCTCTTCATCTTCGATCTCAGGTCCCGTCGCCACCTCGAAGCCCATCTGCCGAAACAGATCTTCGACGCGTTCCATGGCCCGGGTTACCGGATGCAGGCCACCACTGGGCAGGCTGCGTCCCGGCAGGGTAACATCCAGGCTTTCGGCTGCCAGGCGGGCATTCAGAGTGTCGGCCTGCAAGCTCTGCTTACGCGCTTCCAGGGCCTGCTGTACGGCTTTCTTGGCGGTGTTGATTGCCTGTCCGGCTTTCGGTCGTTCTTCCCCAGACAAGCTACCCAGTGTTTTCATGCGTTCGGTGAGCACACCTTTCTTGCCCAGATAGCGCACCCGGATTTCATCCAGCGACCTGAGATCAGCACTGGCCCCAATCGCAGCGGTCGCTTCATTAATAATCTGTTCCAGTTCCTGTTGCACGATCGTATCCTGTTCAGAATAAAGGGTTATCAATTTTTCACACAAAAAAGGGGAAGACTGACGTTCCCAGCCTTCCCCTAATCTTTTACTGTGCGATTCCACAATCGGCCGAGGCCAATCATAGCGGGAATCCTGTTCCTGATACCGTTACAGGCTCAGTCCGATAGATTAGCCCTGGCTTTTTCGGCTAAGGCCGCAAACGCTGTTTTGTCGAAAATCGCCATATCCGCCAGCACCTTGCGGTCAATTTCAATCGAGGCTTTTTTCAGCCCATTGATCAAACGGCTATAGGATAGGCCACATTCCCGCGCACCTGCATTGATACGGGCAATCCAGAGGGCGCGAAACTGGCGTTTGCGCTGCTTACGGCCGATATAGGCATACTGACCGGCCTTGGTGACAGCCTGGATAGCAACCCGATAGACATTCTTACGACGGCCATAATAACCTTTGGCCTGATCCAGTACTTTTTTATGGCGTGCACGAGCGGTGACGCTGCGTTTTACTCTTGGCATAGTCTCATCCTCCCCTTAGCTGTATGGAATCATTTTGCGTACAGCGGCCGTATCGGCTGCACTGACCGCTTCACCGTTACGCAACTGACGCTTGCGCTTGGTGGTCATTTTGGTGAGGATGTGGCTTTTGTTGGCGTTGCCACGCTTGAATCCGCCGGACGCCCGGCGCTTGAAGCGCTTGAGGGCGCCACTGTTACTTTTCATTTTAGGCATGCTTTTACTCCGCATTGATTAAATAGAATAGTGAATCAGGTATGAAAAGGACCCGGGATCACTTCTTGTGCCACCTGCTACGGCGGCTGCACTAACATCAAGGATGTCTCTGATTAATTCCGTCCACCCTGAGCTTGCTAATTCCGTCCACCCTGAGCTTGCTAATTCCGTTCGCCCTGAGCTTGCTAATTCCGTTCGCCCTGAGCTTGTCGAAGGGCTCAACCACGAACGGTGAAATCATCAGGACTTCCTTAAGATTTCTTACAAAGGGTTATTTCCTGTTCGGACCAATCACCATCACCATCTGCCTGCCTTCCAGTCTTGGAAACTGTTCGACGGAACCATAGGTTTCAAGATCCGCCGCCACGCGTTTGAGTAGTTGCAGCCCCAGTTCCTGGTGAGCCATCTCACGGCCGCGAAAACGCAGTGTGACCTTGGCCTTGTCGCCATTTTCCAGGAACCGCTTGAGATTACGCAGTTTCACGTCGTAATCTCCCTTCTCAGTACCGGGTCGGAATTTTACTTCTTTGATGTGAATTTGCTTTTGCTTTTTCTTTGCAGCATGGCGTTTCTTGTTCTCCTCGAACAGAAACTTGCCATAATCCATAATTCGGCAAACCGGTGGTTTAGCTTCCGGTGCGACTTCTACCAAATCCATTTCCGTATCATCCGCCAGTTGTTGTGCTTCCTGAATAGACAAAACGCCTGCCTGTTCTCCTTCTGATGTAATGACTCGCACTTCCGGTGCAGTTATTTCCGCATTGGTGCGCGTTTTTTTGGTCGCGATATTTTAACCCTCCAAATGACTACGGCCGCGGCTCGCGATTTCTTTCGTGATTTTCCCGGCGAATGACTCTAATGTCATGCCACCCAGATCCTCACCCCCTCGCGTGCGCACGGCCACAGTGGAATTTTCGACTTCCCTGTCTCCGGCAATCAGGAGATAGGGTACTTTCTGTAGCGTATGTTCGCGGATCTTAAAGCCTACCTTCTCATTTCTCAAGTCGGCAATGACTCGAATCCCCTGTTTTTGCAGTTTTTCTGCCACGCTCTGCACATAAGTCGCCTGATTATCGGTAATTCCCATTACCACGACCTGATTTGGGGATAACCATAGCGGAAAGGCGCCCGCGTAATGCTCGATCAAAATACCGATAAAACGTTCCAGTGAACCCAGGATGGCGCGATGCAACATCACGGGAACCTGGCGTGATCCGTCCTCGGCCACGTACTGCGCGTCCAGGCGCCCCGGCATATTGAAATCCACCTGAATGGTGCCGCACTGCCAGACTCTATCCAGACAGTCACGCAGGGAAAACTCGATTTTCGGGCCGTAAAACGCGCCCTCGCCTGGCTGTAAATCCCATTCCAGATCCGTGGCATTGAGCGCCGTGACCAGGGCGGCCTCGGCTTTATCCCAGACATCATCCGCACCGACCCGTTTTTCCGGACGGGTGGAAAGCTTGATGATGACATCCTCGAAGCCGAAATCCCGGTACACTTCGAACAAGAGATCGATAAAGTCCGACACCTCACCCTGGATCTGATCCTCAGTACAGAAAATATGCGCATCGTCCTGGGTAAATCCACGCACGCGCATCAGCCCATGCAGGGTGCCGGACGGCTCGTTACGATGGCAGGAGCCGAACTCGGCCATGCGTAGCGGCAGGTCGCGATAGCTCTTTAAGCCCTGGTTATAAATCTGGATGTGACAGGGACAGTTCATAGGCTTGACCGCATACTCGCGGTTTTCCGAATGGGTGGTGAACATGTCATCCTTAAACTTGTCCCAGTGACCAGACTTCTCCCACAACACCCGATCTGCCAGATTCGGCGTACGCACCTCACCATAACCGTGTTGTCTCAGCAGTTTGCGCACATATTGCTCAATCTCCTGATACAGAATCCAGCCCTTGTCGTGCCAGAAAATCATGCCCGGCGCTTCTTCCTGTGAGTGGAACAGATCCAGCTGGCGACCCAGTTTGCGGTGATCACGTTTTTCAGCTTCCTCCAGCCGATGCAGATAGGCCTTGAGCGCCTTCTTGTCACCCCAGGCGGTGCCGTAAATACGTTGCAGCATTTCATTGCTGGAATCGCCGCGCCAGTAAGCGCCGGCCAGTTTCATCAACTTGAAAGCCTTGATTTTACCCGTGGAAGGCACATGCGGGCCACGGCAGAGATCGGTAAACTCGCCCTGTTTATACAAGGAAAGATCCTGATCCTCGGGGATAGATTCGATAATCTCGGCCTTGTAGTTCTCCCCCCGCTCACGGAAATAACGGAGAGCCTCATCGCGCGGCAGCACGAAACGCTCGACAGGAATATCCTGCTTCACCAGCTCTTTCATTTTTTTCTCAATCACAGCCAGATCAGCTTCGGCAAAGGGTTCATCGCGGGCAAAATCGTAATAAAAGCCGTTATCCACCACGGGACCAATCGTGACCTGGGTTTCGGGAAAAAGTTGCTTCACCGCCTGCGCCATCAGATGCGCAGCAGAATGGCGAATAATGTCCAGCCCCTCTGCGTCCCGCTCAGTAATCAGCGCAAGCGAGGCATCATGGTCGATAACATAACCGGCATCGACAAGCTGCCCATCGACCTTACCCGCCAGGGTTGCGCGCGCCAGACCGGCGCCGATATCGGCGGCCACCTCGATCACGCTGACAGGGTTTTCAAACTCGCGTTTCGAGCCATCGGGGAGTGTAATTACAGGCATAGCAGCACCTTTTCAGCCAGTGGTGGTCCTTACCAAAGACCACATGAGGCGTCATTATTTTCTGGGTTTGCTAGAGACCGGTAAACCCTCTAGCGCATTGACGGGTGTTAAATCTGGATTTCGCAATCGACCCTTAATATAATCAACAGCTTAAAGCGGTTTTAGCGAAAGGCGCACTTTACAGGAATCGGGGTTATCCGTAAAGCTGCCGGCCCGGTAGGGTAGGCAGAATTTTTGTGTCCACGCGGAAACTTGCCTGTTCGAATCAACAACCACCCGCAGAGCGGGTGGTATGATGAAAGCCCCTGGAAGGGGCTA
>ENA-ORDP01000886-ORDP01000886.1-marine-sediment-metagenome-genome-assembly--contig:-NODE-886-length-18071-cov-7.526587_pt1 | contig 18071 bp, 14 predicted proteins | sample MGYA00248627_ERZ508539 | MGnify/ENA primary metagenome ERZ508539 (study PRJEB26208, sample SAMN05571518) | marine sediment metagenome | biome: deep sea; feature: Hydrothermal vent; material... | reverse complement strand
AGAAATGCGGAGCACCGAGGATACGGCGATTGAGACTTTGATGGAACAATTGATTTCGAATGGCGCCGATTTTGACAATAGCTCACACCCGACAAGACCTCTTATGTGGCGCCGCCGCCGCCGGGTCATTTCTTCAGGTTCCAGATATAGCCCCTCAGCCGTTTCGGATCCCGGGCGACGGCGAGGAAGATGATCGCGTCGGCCTTCCTGTCCCGCTTGGCCATGGCAACCAGGGCGCGTCTCTTGCCGGTACGTTCGGCCCACGATATCTGGTCCAAAACCAGCGACCGTTCGTCAGTGCTCAGCTTGTTCCAAAGCAGGATGGCGTACTGGATACGGCTGATGGCGAGGCGTTTCTCGTAAGGCCCGGTCAGAAACGAGAGAAACAAGGCCCTTTTCACGCCGGTCGCGGAACCGCCGTTCTTGATGCGGATGAACGCCAGCCTGGCCCAAGCGTACGGATCGGCCGGCGACAGGGAAAGCCCCGCCTTGAGCGCCCGCAATCCATCGCTTAAGTGCCGCCGGCCCGTCTCGCTTCCGCCATACCCTTGAGGCTTGGCGAGTTCCAGATGAGCGAGACTCAAGTCTTCCTGGGTGTGTGCCGACGGGAGCCATCCCAGGGCGTCTTCGCTGCTTGAGATCACGGTCTGCAGGGCTTCCCCCGAAACCACATCGCCGGAACGGACAGCGTCAAGGACCGGACCGGCCGGCAGCAATTGAAAGGCGGCGATGGTACGGGGGACGGCAAGGCCGAGAACGAGAATGCCCGCCAGGAAACCGATCAAGGGGACCGCGTGGCGGAAAAAGGCAAACGGAGTTCGGTGTCGCGACTCAGTCGGCATAGTATTCCTTATAGTGGCCATAATAATAGCCGCTGTCGCCGTAACCGTAGCGGGCGTGTTTCTTCACATCAACGCAGGTGAGGACGACCCCCGCCAATGGGATGTCGGCTTCGGTAATCTGTTTCAGGCCCGACAGCACGACTTCGCGAGGCGTGGCGTCCCATTTGACGTTATAGATGAGCTTGTCGGTATACTGTCCGATGACCTTGATATCGGAAACGGCAAGCACCGGCGGGCAGTCAAGAAAGATGACGTCGAACCTGTCCCGCATGGCTTCAATAAATTCCCGCATGCTGTCAGAATCGAGAAGATCGAGGGGGTTTCCGGAAATGGCCTTGGCCGGGATCACCATCATGCCGGTTTTTTTATCGACCCTGGCGACCTCGTCGAATTTCTTTTTGTTGACGATAACGTCGATGAGCGTGTGCTCATTCGAAATACCCAAGGAGGAATGGATTCTGGGCCGCCGGAAGTCGCAATCGACGAGCGCCACCTTCTGTCCGGAGTTGGCGGTGATGCGGGCCAGGTTCAGGACCAGCATGGTCTTGCCCTCGGAAGGGACGGCCGAGGTAACGGATATGACCTTCGGCCGCGGATGGGACAGCATCAACGAGGTCCGGATGCCCCGGATAGATTCAGATACCGACGAGGTCGGCTTAAACAGCACGTAGCGGTCTAACTGTTTTTTCGCTTTTACGCCCGAGACCGTCGGCACCATGCCGAGGGTCGGGATGCCGGTGAGGGCTTCGATCTGCTCTCCCGTCCTGAAACCGTTATCCAGACGCTCGAGCAGGAAGATAATGGCGATACCGACGAAGATGGAGCCTACGAAGGCGAGGATCATGATCAGTCCCTTCTTTGGAAACGAAGACTCAGCTGGCGTCTCCGCCTTGGAGATGACCCGTGCGTCGGCCTGCTGGATATTATCTTGTTGGCGGGTTTCCTTGAAACGCGACAGGAAGCTCTCATACAACAGACGATTGGCGGCCGCCTCGCGCTCGAGCGCCCGCAGCCGGATTCGGCTGCGGCCCTGGCCGGCAGCCTTCCGCTCCAGCTTCCTAAGGCTTCCCGAAAGGCTCTGTGAGCGAGCCTTGGCGATCGCCACCTCGTTGGCGAGGCCCTTGGCGATTCTGGAAACTTCGAGTTTAATTTTTTTCTTGAGGTTGCCAATCTCGGCGCGGATGGCGATCATTTTGGGGTGGCGGTTGCCATAACGGTTCGCCATTTCCGAAGCCTTACGCATAACTTCGGCTTCCTGTTCGCGCAACTTGGTGATCAGCCGAGAGGAGAGAACCTCGACGGCGGATGCCGCGCCACCATCTGATTTGAGGAGGTTCTTGACTTGGCGCAGGCGCGCCTCGGCATCCGCCTTTTTGCTCCTGGCCAGGATCAACTGGGTGTTGATCTCGGATATCTGCTGGGCGTTGATGCTGATACCCTTATCCTGGACCAGTCCTGACCTGGCGCGAAAATTCTCGACCGCTTTCTCGGTATCATTAACCTTCTTCCGAAGGTCGGTCAGCCGGTCGTTGAGCCAACTGGTCGCTCGCCGCGTAGCATCAAACTTGGCCTCCAGCTGATCGACGATATAGAGATCGGCTAGGGTATTGGTAACCAGGGCCGCCATTCGGGGATCTTCGGAGGTAAAGGACAGGTTGATAACGTATGATCGTCGAATCGGCTGGATGGAAAATCTCTTTGTAACAGCATTTACTACTTCAGATTTGATGCGGACCGCCTTCTCGTCCTCGGTCAGACCCTGGTCGGGGCTTGCCCCGACGATGGTGTTGTACCATGACTCGGGAATCCAGTTCATGGGGTTGAGTATTCCGGCTATAAATCCTTCGGGCCGGAGTTTATCATTGAATTCGGGATCGTCGATGAGACCCAGTTGTTTTACCAAGCGCTCCATAAGCGAGCGGGATTTTAATATCTCTACTTCGCTCATTACGGTTGCGTCATTGGCCGACAACCCTGACAAAACAGCTCCAATGTCGACAACCTGGTTACGCCGGGTGTCGAGCATCACCTTGGCGGATGCGGTGTACCTGGGTGTCAACTGAAAGACAACGAGCGCCGCCAGGGTGGTGATCAGGAACACGCATACGAGAATCACCGCCTTGCGCCGCCAAATGGTCAGCAGAACTTGGCGGAGGTCTATTTCGATGTCGTTAATGCCGGGAAAACTGAAGGACGGCGAAAGACTTTTCTCCGGCGCCTCCTCGCGAGGGGGTCTTTCCGGTTTATGGGCGTGATCCATATTCAAACTGACGCCCCCGGGCCCACCCTAAAAACATTTATCAATTGAAAATCTCTCAAGTCGATCCCCATGCTTCCGATCGCTCTTTCCAAAAATGAGAGGATTTTCAAACCGTTTTCCCCACGACGGGCGTCCGCGAGCGGACCCCCGACAATCCCGCTAAGTCCGACCGCATCGTCCAATTCCCGGTATTGCAACAACCCAACGCCGGAAGCGACCTTGGAACTTTAGAACCGTGGAACCATGGAACCGTGGAACCCAAGCTTGAGCCAACGATAAAAACCCAGGCTCAAAACCACTATACCAGGAAAACCTACGGCTCACCATGAATAAACCTACCCCATACCCGGTCCGGCCGGGCGACTTTTATCGTGCATGAAGGACGGTCACGATCCCTCCGAGCACTCACCACACTCACCACACTCGGGCCGACATGATTGGGCGCGAACCGGGGCGCATGGGGCTATCGATGATCGTCATAAATAATGTGGGCTGGGTATAAATGCTGTATACCGTGGTTGCAATTTTCTTTCGGCATCGTTTCCACGAGAAATCAACAATACGATAAAAGCTCCTTACGCGGCTGAGGACCGCCCATAGAAAACCACCCTTGAAACTTAAATCCGACGCAGCTCTCCAGAGATAAAAATTCGCCGCGTTCTCCCAAAAGCAGTGGCGATCAATTATCGCGAAGGCATTTTATCACCGAAATCATGTTCTCCTTTTTCTTAAAATCCACCCCCAAACCGAAGCCGATGCTTTCGACGGCATCCGTTCCCTATGGCGTTCGGGTTTATGTTGTGGGCGACATCCACGGCAGGCTCGACCTCCTTCAGACACTACACGGGAAAATCAGAGAGGACAGCGAGACGGCCAGGGGAGAGCGGATCATCGTCTATATCGGTGACTACGTTGACCGGGGAGACTATAGCAAAGGCGTCATCGACGAGCTTCTCACCGATTCCCCGCCGGGGCTCTCGCCAATCTATCTGAAGGGTAATCACGAGGAGGCGCTTCTCAATTTTCTAGAACACCCGGAGGTCGCGCGGGACTGGTTTTCGTTTGGCGGCGATGCGGCGGTGATGAGCTACGGCGTGCCAGTCTTACCGGGTGTTCTGACAGACGAAAGGCTGTGTGAAATTCAGGCTGCGTTCCGCAACGCAATTCCGGACGCGCACCTGCGGTTTCTATCGGACCTTCGTCTTCGTTACGAGATCGGCGACTACTTGTGCGTCCATGCCGGTGTCAACCCAGCACACCCCCTGCACCGCCAGCGGCCGGAGGATCTGATGTGGATCAGGGATGCCTTTCTTTATTCAGACAAGCTCCATGGCAAGCTTATCATCCATGGCCATTCCATTACCGATGAACCGGATATTCAGAAAAACAGGATCGGAATCGACACCGGCGCCTATTTTTCCAACCGTTTAACCTGCCTCATCCTCGAAGGCAGCACGTACCGCTTTCTTTAGAGCACATTTGGGTTGTGCGCCCCCACCATTCGACGCTCTACAATCGAAAAAAATCAGAAGAAACGCTCTTCCACCTTGATCACGTCCCCGGGCATGACCGGAGTCCGGAAATCGGCCTTTTTTTTATTCTGCTCTTTGTCACTGGCGCGGCTTATGAAAATGTTTTTCTCATCGGCCCGGTAAGTAAAACCTCCACCCATGGCAACGGCGTTGATAACCAGCATACCATTGACAAAGGGATAACTCCCGGGTTCCTTGACTTCGCCCAGGATATAGAAGGGGCGATAGTTGAGGACTTCGACCGCAACACGGGGTTTTTTAAGAAAGCCATCGGCAAGTTTTCGCGCGATCGCCTCTCCCAGTTCTTTTTCCGTAAGGGCCGCGCCCTTCACCGCCCCGATTAGGGGCATGGAAATGACCCCCAGGGCGCCGAGTTCATATTTGCCGGACAAATCCTCTTCGCCGAAAACCGTGACCTTGACCTTGTCACCGGGACCCAGCTTGTATTCCAGGGAATCATTCCGGGCTATCGCCCCATCAAAGGGGACAACAGCCAAAGTGATCAGGATAAGGACTAACTTTGTCCATTTGCTAACCACATCCACCCCTAACTAATCTTGCAACGGTGTTTCGGGAACACCTCAGGGCCTAGAATTGGACCCGCCCGGCCAGCAGCACCGTGTTCTGTGTGCTGGAAGATCCAGCGGAACTGGAAAGTTTCCGCTTGAAAGCGTAATTAAGGTTGAGTGAAAAATTCCGGTTGAACAGATATTCCCCACCAAGGCTGGCGTCCAGGACCTTGTCCGTGCGCCCAACCCCTTCATAGTTCTGAACCGTCCCCTTGATATTCGCGGTTGCCGTCAGGGGACGGAGGATTTCGTAATCAACCGTTAAGGAAACGAAGGAAGACATGAACCCCGGAGACCCCGTTGTCGTTGTTTCCTGAATCGTGCGGGAAACGGTCCCATTGATACTCATCAATGGTGTCGCGTCCCAATTAATGCTGGCGCCAGCGGTCGGCCCGGCGATTTTTTCAAGATTGGCGTCGGCGTAGCTCTGGGAAATATAACCACCGAACACGTTCCCCGTAACAATCTTGGTAAAGTCGAGTTGCGTGCCGACGACGACGCTATAACCATCGGAGTCCCGATTCTCGCCACTGTCCGTTACGGCGTCTTTATAGTCAATGGCATTGTAACTGGTCTTGACGAACATCTCCGTATTGGGGAGGTACTCACGCCCGAGACGGACCGTGATTTCCTTCTTGTCGCGGTTGCGGTCACCGTTGTTGGTAATGGTTCCGTCTTTGTTGGTAACGTCATTGAAGTCGTTTCTTGTAAAGTCACCGCCTATATCGAGCGAAACCCAGTTCGGTTTGTAATTCAGTTCGATATGAGCATCCGTGGTCTTGGTTTTTGTCGGACTTTTGGCCGAGGTAACGGCATTCGGATTGCCCCGGTCCTCATGGTCGATCTTGTACCCGGCGCTCATATTGATCTTCAGGGCGCGCAGGACATCAACACGGCCGTCAGCGGTAAAATCATAGTTTTCCACGTTGTCGTCGGATAATCGGTAATACCGGACGATTTCCGGCTTGAAGGCAAGGTCCAGTTTATGGCGATTCCAATCCGAATTGAGCGCAATTTCCGGCAATATCCGGGTAAGGGTATCGCTTTGCGCCCCATCTTGCGTTGCAAAAACGTTGTCGTTGTATTCGGCCTCAACGTTAATGGACGGTAAAAATATAAAACTTCCGACCCGGGCGCCTATCGGCTTGTAGTCTTCGCTGCTCTTCCTTTGCTGCTGACGCTGTATGACGCCTGTTCCCCTTTCCGGCGTCACCTGTGCCTGGCTTTCGGCAGCCTTAACGTCCTGGCCTGGGATAAACAGAAGTCCCGCAGCCGCGATGACAACAATACACGAACTTCTAGACACAACGGCCCAGCAGAAATCTTTGCGTCCCTTTAAATTGCAGGCCTTCACCAATGTACCCCTTAATGTAGATCGTCTCAACGTTGCTTAACTGGGGCTTGCATTGTCCTGAGACGGGTTTTCGGGCTCAGGCGCCTCGACAACAACAGCTGGTCTAGGCGGCGCGGACGGTGGGAGCGCAACTGGAGCCGGGGGTGGCGCATTGTCGGCGGGACCAGAAGCCGTCTCAAAAGAGAGATTAGAGGCTGCCGCTTCGGCCAGAGCCACCGTCATCATCGCCTTATCCACGATATCAGGCACCTCGGACTGGGCCGCATCCGCCGCCGTGCCGATATCGGCAACCGACTGTCCGGTAGCCTCTGCAATGGCGGCGATAATGGCATCTTGAGATGTCTGACCTCCGGCTCCGGCGGGGGCTCCCGCCGATAATGTAGCCATAACGGCCGCCGCGACAATTCCGGCCGATTTTGGCGCGGCCTCAACCACCGAACTCGCAATGGCAGCGGCCGCTTCAGGCGCGGCCGCCGTCACGGAAGCCGCAATCTGCGCCGCCGCCTGAGGCGCCGCCGCTGTTACTGAAGCCGCGATCTGCGCCGCCGCCTGGGGTGCTGCCTCTGTTACCGCAGCTGCAATCTGCGCCGCCGCCTGGGGAACAGCCGCCGTCACGGAAGCCGCAATCTGCGCCGCGAATGCGGGCGCGACCCGTGTCGCCGCGGAGGCGATCGCGGCAGCCAAGCCGGGGTTGGCTTGAAGCGCCGACTGAATCGCTATCAAAAGTTGAGCAGGATTCCCGGCGGCGGACTGAAGCTGCGCCAGGACTTCAGCACTAAGGGCGCCCGGAGCACCCGCAGTCGCCGGCGCCAGAGACGCGGGCGACGTCGGCTGCTGAGCAACAGCATCCGAACTTGCATACAACCCGAGCGCCGCAACAGAAGCGAGCAGCGCGGACTTCAAACCTATACGGAACATGGTACCTCCTAATCTATAAGCTCAAGGCAAGGCCAAAAATAAACAAACCAATTTACGGACCACTTGTTACGGGCCATTTGTTACGGGCCACTTAGGCGCCTTCCCATTCCTCTCGATTCCCTAGTGAATACAACCTTATGGCAGGCAAAACCCAAGACTTTACTCTACTCTATAAAGTCTCTCCCCCTCAAACCATAAAAGACACACGCGGAAACAACTTATGCTTTCACGACCCTTCTTTTCTGAGTCTATCAGTGGCGCCAGCCATAAAGCAACTTTTAATTTTTGTAGAATTAACGCCAAGCCTTACTTTCAAGAGTGTCTGAAAACGTATTTTTTCCTCCAAGGGCTTCTCTTTCCCCTTATTCAAACCCACGCACAGGCCTTCATATGCTTAATAGTCCATTGAAAAATATATATTTTTTATATATCCGCCACCTGTTTTGGCTCCCCCGCGCACACCTTAAAAAAACCGTGAAAGCGGCAATGTGTCATTTATGCACCGCCACATATTAAGCGTGTTGTAAAAGTAACGGTGAAACTTTGTTCTTCCGATCCTGCCCCGGTGCGCCTTCACGCGGTATTTCATGGCCGGCCCGTAGCGAATCGACAAATCGACGAGCCATAACCGAATCGTGACGGCGCGGAGCAACTCTTGGCCAAATAAGTATTTTCGGTTTTTGCCCTGTGCAAAACGAAATTTTCGTCTAGGTTTATGCTTGAACAAGATCATTGACTAAAGGTGGCCCGGAGGTATCGGCGTTTTTTTCATGGCTCGAAGATACGTTTTTCTCGTTTTCCTGTCGGTCGTCCTGTTGACGCCGCTTCCCTTCGCCTCAAACCGCCCTTGGTCCTGGTCGTTGCTAAGCGCCCTGATCGGAGCCTTGATGATCATGGAAGCGCTGACGACGAAAGACCGCGCCGAGGTTCTCAGGCGTTATCTGATCCGCATCGCTCCCGGTCTCGTCCTGATGGGAGCGGTCGTGACGTGGATTTGGCTGCAGACGGTTACTTGGCTTCCGGCGGGCAGCGCCCATCCCCTATGGCTTGATGCTGCTAAGGCAATCGGCAAGTCCCCCCAATCGACGATCAGCCTCAATCCGGAAGCGACCATAATGTCGTTGATGCGCCTGCTTGCCTATGCCGGCGTGTTCTGGGTCGCCGCGCGCTTTTGCCGCGATGCAGATAACGCGTCCATGGTCCTTCGCGCGTTTGTCGCGGCCGCCGGCGTTTACGCTCTCTATGGGCTGATTCTTTTCTTCGCCGACATCAAGATGATCCTGTGGTTCGACAAGTGGGCCTACAAGGCCGACCTGACGAGCACCTTCGTCAACCGCAATTCCTACGCCACGTTCGCCGGGCTTGGCGTGATCGCCAGCGTCGCGCTTGTTTTCGAACAGATCAGCGAACGCCTGCGAGGACAGCTTGGCGCCCGGCGGATGGCGCGCGTTTCATTGGAATGGTTGGTCGGCGAGGCATGGCTTCCTTTATCGGCGATGATATTTACGGCGACGGCCCTTCTCTTGACCCATTCCCGTGGCGGCACACTCAGTACGGGGCTCGGGCTTTTAGTTCTTCTGATCATCTTGGTTCGGGCTGACACGGTTCCCCGTAAAATAGGCTATGGATTCTTGGCGGGCAGTCTCTTGATAAGCGCTTTTGCCTTCACAATGAGCGCGGATGTCGTGGTTGATAGGCTACGCAAGACAACCCTGGACAATTCGATCCGCGACGATCTGTTCGCCCGCGTCATCGACGCCATCGGCGTGAACCCGTTGTGGGGGAGCGGTTACGGCACCTTCGAGATGGCGTTCATGGCCTTCAAGACACCGGCATTGTCGATGGCCAATTGGGACAAGGCTCATAACTCGTACCTGGAATTGGCGTTCGAACTCGGCGTCCCCGCAACCGTGGCCGTCGTTCTAGTGTTCGTGTGGCTGGCCGGCGTTTTCGTCTCCGGGCTGATCCGCCGCCGCCGCCGCCAGACCTATGCGGCGATAGGGTTATCGGCGACGGTTCTGGTCGCCGCCCACGCAACCGTCGATTTCAGCCTCCAGATACCGGGCGTCATGGTCCCTTATGCAATGCTCATGGGTCTGGCTTGGTCGCAGTCATGGCCGACACGGCGACGCACGGGCTAGGGCCTGTTGCCACCGGAAGCATATGCGCCACTGCCTATTGATCCGAATGCGATCTCCTTTCAGCCGCTTTAGGATTTGTTGCCGCGACAAAAAAATCTGCTACCCTTACGATAATTCGCCGCAATAAATTAAACTCCGGCCGGCAGGAGCCGTTCGCCCCATGGAAAATCCGTCAAACGTTTTTGTCCAGTGGCGAAACTCGCTTATGCGGTTCCATGACTGGTTCGAGGGGCTTCGAAGCAACACCCGGAATTTTCACCTGAAGATATTCGTGTTCTTTGTGGTCATAAACCTGGGCTGTTTCTGGTGGGCGCTATTGACCACGTATCCCAACTTGCTGATCGGGCCGAAAGCCAGGGAATACGTTCTGATAGGGTTTCCCGTTTCTTTTCTAGGCGCCCTGTTCGACAGTCTGTCACTGCTGGTGACCATATACATCGTCAAGCGCGCCCTCTCTTCGACCAGCAATCTGGGCTTCCTGGGCTATCTAAGCGTTGATCTCGTCATTGCCGTGCTGGCCACATTCTGGGTCCTGTTCGCGTTCTTGGTTTCCGGCTGGGTCGTGAGCCTGGTCCTGGCGATCCCGGAAACCTTCGAGTCCCGCACCGTGCTTTACCAAGGGCGCTTATTGAGCATTATCAACGACCCCTTCGGCGCCGATAACCTCAAGAACATGTATTTCGGGGTGATCATGGGGGCGTCCGCCCTGTTGCCGACGTTGTTCCACTTGTTTCTGGCGGGGAAATCGCTGGTGCGGTCGGTTGCGGGCAGGGTCGGGATAGCGCCTGACCAACGGCGGTAAGCGAACTGGCGGCTACTCTAATTGCACTATATATGTTGTGTATGTTAGCATATGGTGTATTGAACGTTGTATCTTCCTAAGGTAGCTTTTCACGCTTGCAACGACGCCAGAGAAAACCTGAGCGTGTGGTTCGGCAAGTCTGGAATGAGGAACAACGCCGCCGAAACGGTAGCGAGTCAGCAACCAAACCGAAACCGTCTGTAAAAGGAATGCGAGGAAGGCGAGGCTTTGGGGGGTGCGTCGGTGAAGAATGGAACGCCAATCGATGGATTGAAGGGCCAGGCGCGACATCGAAAGAGCGTAAGCTTATCGTCCACGATCATCAGCGGCATAGTAGGCATCGCCGATGGCGCGATTATCGTTGCTGTCGGAGCCGCGTTTTACCTGGGCTACGTCGGCTGGAATCCGGCCACCGTTCCACTCTACCTCATCAGCTTGGCAACCAACGTGATTCTCACCGTCGGACTGTTTTATTTTGCCGGGCTCTATGATTTCGACGCAATCCTGGCGCCGGACCGCCGCTTCGGAAAAATTATATGGATCTGCGCTCTCGTCTTCATGATCATGATCGTTTGGGCATTCGCGCTTAAGGTCTCGTCTGAATTTTCGCGGGTCTGGTTTTTTTTCAGCCAGATAAGCGAAACCATTTTGATCTGCCTGTTCCGATTGGGAATTTGTATACAGATCCGCAGCCGCGCCCGAGCCGGCGAAATTGCCCGGCGGATCGCGGTGGTCGGCGGCACCGGGCAAGCCGCCTGTTTCATTGATGCACTTCGGAGCAAGGACACGCCGTGGAACGAGGTGATCGGCGTCTTCGACGACCGCCTGAACGAGGAGCGAACCGAAGAGCGGATTGCCGACGTGCCGGTAATGGGCAATATAGGGAATCTACTCAGTTACATTCGCCACAATCGTGTCGACGACGTGGTGGTGGCGCTGCCGTGGAACGCGGTTGATCGCCTGTTGACGATCATTGGCCAGTTGCGGGAGCTGCCGGTTAACGTCCGCCTCGCCATCGATATGATCAGCTACGAGTTTCCCAACCGCGGCATCTCGAAATTTGCCGGCATTCCCCTCCTCGACGTGGCGCCGAAACCGCTCGCCGACTGGAAAATCGTGATGAAGGCGATCGAGGACAAGGTATTTGCGACACTGGTGCTGATCGCCTTCGGGCCGTTGATGGCCCTGATCGCCATCGCCATCAAGTTCGACAGCCCCGGCCCGGTGATTTTCCGGCAAAAGAGATTTGGCTTCAACAATAAACAGTTCGATATTTATAAATTCCGCACCATGCGCCATGGACGCTCCCCGGAAAAAGGTGTGCCCCAGGCGAAACGTAATGATCCGCGAATGACCAGGGTCGGGAAATTCCTGCGCCGCGCCAGCCTGGATGAACTGCCACAGATATTTAACGTTTTAAAGGGAACAATGTCATTGGTCGGGCCGCGACCTCACGCGGTAGACCACAATGAAGAGTACGCGAAAATTATCGCCGGCTACTTCGCCCGCCACCGGGTGAAGCCGGGGATCACCGGTTGGGCTCAAGTCAACGGCCTCAGGGGCGAAACCGATACCCCCCAAAAGATGGAGGCGAGGGTCGAACACGATATCTATTACATGGAGAACTGGTCGCTATTCCTCGACCTCCGCATCCTCGCCAAAACGGCGATTGTCGTGTTCGAGAATGAGAATGCGTATTGAGTGATGATTTGATATCTACTGTGTCCACCCCTGAAAAGCTTCTGATAGTATCGCAATTTTTTTGGCCGGAGCCCATAGGGACGCCTTTCTACGTAACTGACTTTGCTAGGTGGTTTTCCGTGCGGGAAACTGATGTCACTGTCTTGACCGGGCGCCCTTATTATCCGGAATTCCGCTTATGGCCGGATTATGATGCGGGTCAACGGGATCGCGAAACAATGGATGGCGTAAATATCCTTCGTCTTCCAACCTATGTGCCGACCGCTGGAAAAGCGATCGGACGGATTGTGAACGAGACCTATTTTCTCTTCGGCGTATTATTGCGATTGATCACCGGCGGGATTCCACGGTGTCATCACGTTGTTTCCTTCAGTCCTTCGATAATGGCGGTTTTGGCGGGCGTTCTGACAAGACGAAGTGGTGGACAGCATCTGGCCGTCATACATGATATTCAGTCGGGGCTTGCCGCCGGGTTGGGAATGGTGGGCAACTCAAGGTTCATTCAGCTTATGCGTTTCGTCGAAAGGACCGTCCTCAACCGAGTCGACCGCATCGTCGTATTGTCGGAAAAAATGAAACAAACGCTCCAGGCGCAAGGCGTCCGCAGGCCGATCGAAGTACTGCCTATCTGGGTGGACCCTGAAAAGATTTATCCTATCACCTCGAAAGGAAACGAGCCGCCTGTCATCCTCTACAGCGGCAACCTCGGCCGCAAACAGGGGTTGGAACAGGTGCTCGCGTTGGCCGAGATTGTTCTTGGCGAGAGGCCGGATGTGCGCGTGATTATTCGGGGCTCGGGCTCACAGCTTGAAATGGTCTCGCGGCAGGTGCGGGAACGCGGATTGAAGAATGTGGAGTTGGACTCATTGCTCCCTTTCGAAGCCCTCAACGAAGGCTTGGCGGAAGGCGATGTCCATTTAGTTCCGCAGAATCCCGATGCGGCGGATTTCGCGGCGCCGTCGAAGGTCTATGGCATCATGGCCGCCGGCCGGCCTTTCGTGTGCACGGCGGCTCCGGGCTCCACCTTGTGGGCGTTACAGGAAGAGACCGGCGCGTTGGTTTGCGCGCCTCCCAACGACCCCCGCGCCTTCGCTGATGCCGTGATGGTTTTGCTTGGCGACCCCGAGCGCCGAGCGGAGATGGGGGCGCGAGGTCGAAAATATATAGAAGAACATGCAGCGCGTGATGTAGTGTTGGGGCGGTATGCAGCTTTTCTTTGTGACAAGAAAGGCCGTTTGCCGTAACTACTTTGACATTGTTGGGCCTATGACATTGAATGTGAAAGAGCATTTTTTCCCGGAAACGTATGCTGGTGGGTACTCACGCGTCGATGGTACGGTGGAGTTCTATGGCCGGGTTAATGCTCTCTTGCGCCCGGACATGATTGTTCTCAACTACGGCGCAGGAAGAGGCGTTGCGGTGGAAGATCCAGTCACTTACCGACGGGGGCTGCTAACCTTGAAAGGCAAAGTCGCTAAGGTGATCGGCATGGATATCGACCCGGTCGTGGAATCCAACCCATTGATTGACGAGGCCATCGTTATTGAGCCGAACAAGTCCTTGCCGCTCAAGGATGCCAGTGTTGATTTGATAGTAAGCGATTATGTCTTCGAACACCTTAACGATCCAGCTTGCGTTGCTAAAGAACTGCACAGGGTGCTTAAACCAAGCGGCTGGATCTGTGCCAGGACACCAAACCGCTGGGGATATATTGGAATTGGAAGCCGCCTCATTTCAAACAGGTTCCATGAAATTGCTCTAAAACGTTTACAGCCAGATCGGAAAGCAGTGGACGAATTTCCGACCTATAACCGGCTCAACACTAAGACAAGTATTGTAAATAATTTTACAACGAGCCAATTTGATCATTTTTTGTATACTTTTAATTCAGAACCTGCTTACTTTGGGAACTCAAAGATAATGTGGCGCATTATGTTATTAGCGTTTCGATTAATCCCTCAGGGACTTGGCGCAACGTACTTTATTTTTCTGCGCAAGAAGCCGCTTTGAACATATATCATATGTCAAAGTGAGCTTGGTTATATTGAGTTGAATACGTGATCCAAGCCCCCACTAATTATGAGAAGTCTTCCAAGACAAACTTGATCGGCCGATTGAGCCGCGTCATCGCGGGTGGATTAGTTGTTGGCGCGGTTGCGCAGGGAGCTTTGCTTATTATGCATATTCTGCTCGGCCGCGAACTAGGCCCGACAGACTATGGAATGTTCAGTTTTGTCCTTGGGGTCACTGTGCTGTTGGCGCAGGTGATCCCGTTCGGTTGGCAAGCGTTAATTACGAGACTGATCGCCCAATATTCGGTGGAGCGCAATTGGGGACTTCTTCGTGGCGCTGTCTTGCGTTCCAATCAAATCACGGTTGTCAATGCATTATTCGCCGCCTTAACAATATATTTTGCAACACACTGGATGGCGTTGGAGGCCGAGATCGCCACTGGCATGGGCTTTGGCGCCCTGCTCCTACCTTTTCTCGCAGTAAAAATTCTTCGACGGCGCCAGTTAATGGGGCTCCATCAGCCGAAACTTGCCCTCTTCCTGGATGATGGCGCAGCGCCCCTGTTTATGATCGCCATCGTGGTTACCGTGGGAATCACCAACCCGGGTCAGGCTATATTGATCTATACGGTGATTGTCATATTCATCTGCATTGTAGCAACCATTGCCTTGCAACGTGGAATGCCAGAACAGGCCCGCACTGCAAAAGCGGAATTCCAGACGAGGGCATGGATAGGTATTGCCCTGCCATTAACGTTGGCGATAGCGAGTCGGATGGTATTGAACCGAATTGACATCCTGATGATTGCTCCAATGTTGGGGTTCCACGACGTCGGCCTTTACTCGGCGGCTCAGCGAATAAGCTATGTTCTGCTTTTTGTGCCTATGGTCATTGGGACGGTGACGTCATCAATGATTGCTAACGCATTTTATAAAAATGACTTAATGGAAGTTCGACGAATCTTCATCATATCCATGGGGATATCCGCTTTGGCCGCATCGCTAATCATGGTCGTTTTAATACCATTTTCTGACATTGTGATACGATTGACTTACAGTCAACGTTTCACTGACGCTGCGGTGCTGTTGCAGATTTTGGCCTTTGGGCAATTCGTTTTCGCGTCAAGCGGTCCGATTGCATCCGTAATGATGATGACTGGCCAGGAAAAGGCGTTTAGTTACACAATCACCGTCATTGTGGTGGTTAACGTTGTTGGAAATTTTATTGCGATCCCAATCCTTGGCGCTGTCGGCGCGGCTCTGGTTACCGCAGCCTGTACGACTGCCTTGAGCATATGGCAGTTCTTTCTATTGAATCGACGCCTAAAAATGTTTATGGGAAAGATCGACTCAATTTGAAATATTGGTTTGTATCGAAATTATAATATTTTCTCATGATATGCAAAGTTCTAGCATGAGGAATCTTTCCCGAGAGTTCTACTGATGACCAACTCAAACATTTCAATAATTAGACTTAATCCCATTGCCCGGTGGCGTCGGCAAATCCGTAATATAATCTCGCGATATCCAAAGCTCTATTTACCTCTGGCTCGCATCAGAGCACTCCCTTATTCCGTCGTAACCTCTAGCACCGAAATCGTAATCGAGGGATTCCCGAGGTGCGCAAATTCTTTCGCCGAGGCGGCATTCCGTTTGCCGCAACCCCGCCCCGTACGCCTTGCCCATCACTGCCATGCGGCGGCACAGGTCATCGCGGCGGTGCGTTGGCATATCCCAACACTGGTCCTCTTCCGCGATCCGGATGAAGCAGTTAGGTCGCTCTTAATGCACGATCCGCATAATCGTTCCGCCCGCGATGGTTATCGCGAGTATGAAAACTTTTACAAATCGATCCTGCCTTTCCGAACCGGCTACGTTTTAGCCTCGTTCCAATGCATTACCCAAACCTTCGACATTGCGATTAGAAAGGTCAATAATCGGTTTGGAACACATTTTATCGAATTTGAACACACGGATGAGACAGTTATGCAAGCATTTAATATGGTCGACCAGTTAACACAAAACCGGATCAATAAAAGCAATGCACAGTACAGCCCTTTTTTGGGGAAAGATCACAAACGACAACGGGAGGAAACAAAAGCTATTGTTAGAGAACGCCTCTTAAAGCACGAAGCAATAGATGCCCGAGTAAAGGCTCAAGAAGTATTTGAAACCTTGTGCAAGTCTGCGGACTGCTGAGGAGCCAACGACACGGCGTGGCTTAGCAAAGGACACTAAATGGTTGAGTTTCTGCTGCTATTTACAGCTTTCGTTATTGCCCTAAGTACGACCGATAAAACACGCTTGTTTTCACCCGGTGGCGCATTCTCCATTTATGCATTTCTTTCAATGCTGACTTTCTACGTTGTTACGTCATTTGAGTTTCAACAAAAAATCCTTTTCACCGCCATGCCACTTTATGGCTTGCAGACCGTGGCAAAGGCGACATTAACTCAATACCTCTTTCTTGTCGTATTGGGCAAGCTTGCTTCCTTTGGCATTCCATCGATCTCCGTCAATAAACAACCACGTCAATCTGTACGTACGTTTCGAAATGCCGAACGATTTATTAATGGGTGGGGGGCGGCTTTGGTTATATATGCGCTCGCTATACTCACATTAATTAACTTCCTTGAAATCGATAAGTCTTTACTCTGGCACAACAGAACGTATTTAACCATTGCATCGCCCGAAGCAATGGGAATTACCAACACCATGGGCCGCATATTTTATTTTGGAATGCGCCCAATAGGATTAGTTCTATTCTCTTTATCAATTTATTATTACTTTACTCGTAATATTTTATTGTTTAGCGTGTGCCTAGTTATTTCTGGTTACATATTGATAATAATGCTTGCGGGGAGCTCACGCTGGGCGCCTTTATACTTTCTTTCTGCGTTTCTATCCAATGCGTATTTGCGTCGTCGCATGTTTTCCGCATTAAATATACTGCTTTTATCGCTTATGTTTATAAGTTTCTTGATGGTGTTAATTGGACGCAACGAACCGGACCAAGGCCTCTCTCAAATCTTCAACAATCTAGCCCAGATATCATCTTCATCTGTCTGGCCGTACCTTGGCGGGTTCGTGGTGAACGTAACAGAAGGGGCAACAAGCTTTGCTAATACGATGCTGATCGATAGTAACCATGCCCCTATTTACAAAAATCTTTCTTTTTCCCCGCTGCCATCTATCATTGACGGATTTAGTGAAATTCAAGAGTTTAGTCAGATCCGCATCAGCGTATATGTTCCAATGAGCGCAATTGGGGAAGCCTACAAATTTGGGGTTGGGTATATGGTCCTTTTCTACACTGGTATTTTCATATGGCTTCGCACAACAACCAGATTATTTCTGAAGAACAGTGGTCCCGGCGCTTTGCTTATTACGATAATATCGTATTGGCTTATATTTACTTTACACACTTACCCCATTCGAACAACTTGGCGATATATCATCATCGTTACTGCGATTAGTTTTCTAGTTCAAATATTCACAAAAAATCGATTGAAACGGCAAAGGGCGCAGAAAAGGCATTAGACCTGTTGCAAAAGTAGCGTCCTGCGGCTCGAAGAACAACTTCGTTTGAAGAGCCGTTCTCAAAACCCTGCGGCGAAGTTGATGATCCCGGCTACGGCGCTGATTTTGACGGCATAGCGATTTCTTGGGTAGCGGTATCTTTCGGACAGGATGCGGAAGAACTTGAGGCGGCCGATGCTATGCTCGACGCGAACCCGGAAGCGGCTCAAAGCGTGGTTGTAGGAGCGTTCATCTTTTGTCAGAGGCCTTGCCTTTGTTTTCTTGTACGGAATATCGATACTCTCGTGATGATCCTGAAGCCCTTGATAACCACTGTCGGCGTAGATGCGGGAAGATGTCGGCAACGGCGGTCCGCGTCTTCGGATTTCAAGATCATGAACCCGGCCCGGCGCGGGTTTGG
>ENA-ORDP01000885-ORDP01000885.1-marine-sediment-metagenome-genome-assembly--contig:-NODE-885-length-18083-cov-36.417905_pt1 | contig 18083 bp, 18 predicted proteins | sample MGYA00248627_ERZ508539 | MGnify/ENA primary metagenome ERZ508539 (study PRJEB26208, sample SAMN05571518) | marine sediment metagenome | biome: deep sea; feature: Hydrothermal vent; material... | reverse complement strand
TTTGAAAACGGGTGTGCCGCTGGTTCCATTCCGGTTCGATAACGGCCTGCCAGAGCGTGTCCAGACTTTTGAGGATATCCGTCGAAGCGAAGAGGTTTTGAAAGGCATTTGCTTGCGGTGGTTGTGACCAGTGCAGATGATCGATACCTGACTCGGCCAGCAGGTCACGCAAGCCTGGTTGACTGCCACCGTCGCCATGGCTCTGGGCCTGGAGCAGCCAGCGCCGGGCCGTGTGTTCGTTCAATAACCTTTCCATCAATAGCCCAAAGTGCACGAAGGGTTTTACCACGGGGGTCGGGCAACGCTCGGCTGCCTTGTATATCATCGGCCAGTACTGCTTGTTGAGAAAGGTAGCGGCGATGACCTGGTTCGACAGGTATTCCACGGCAGCCTGTTCATCGGTATTCTCCAGCACCCAGCGGCTCTGGGCCTGCCGGCTGTCGGTACGCAGCTCCTCGCTGAGTGTGTGTGCAACACGGTCAATCCATACCACCGGTTTGAGTAGCACTTTTGCCAACAGAGAGGGGCGTTTCTCCAGCGTAGCCACGATGACGGGCCAGTCTTCAGACGCCTGGACCAGCCAACCGCTCCAGCTGCGGCGTATTTGTGCTGTTGCTGCGATGGCGCCGGCCAGGGCCAGACGAAATTGCCCCGACGACATGAAAAACAGCAACGGGGCGCCGGTACAGAGTGTATAGGTATGAATCAGTGGCACCGGCCACCTGGGTGTTGCCTTGATTTTAAGCTCGACCTCCGGTGTCAGGGTGAGGCTGTCGATCGGTCGAATCCTGAAATGTGCGATACGGCGTTCCAGCATGGAAAACAGTTCCGGTGCGTGTTGGTGCTCGATGGCTACGCCGAGCGGTGCATCCGGGCGGGAGAAATAGAGCTGTACGGTGAGGAACCCGCTGAACAGGCTGACGGCACCCAGTACTTCGATCACAAACCAGTCCAGCGGTCCCTGTACGTGGTTGTACAGATAGACGGCACCTCCGGATGCCGCTGCCAGTGTGAGAAGCGGCGACAGCATCAGGACGACGCCGGATATATTGGTAAGCGATAGCAGCACAAAGCGTATTCCGCTCGACCGGCTGATTATTCGGGTGAACTTTTTCCGGCCTGGCTCCAGCCAGAGTGTAATCCGGTCACTGACGATCTGCTGATTCATCGCACCTTCTCCTGCATCGGTGGTGTGATGAAATTATCGGCTCGCTAACCGGGTATTTCAGAGACTTGCTTCACACCGGACGAGGCACAATATGAGAACCGGGTTGCAGAAACTGCATCTATGCCATAATTCGCTTTTTGACCCGGCCCGGGAGAAGCCAGTTCGTGCCACTGCCCGATAAGAAGACAAGCACTGCTCCCGTCTGGGCACCTTACGAACGCTGGACGCGTGGACAGATCCCGCAGCACCTGGTTTCCTGGCTTCTGGATTCCGGTTCCCTGACAGATCGGCTGAAGCTGACCTGTAACGGCCGTTTTGAGGTGCGCGTGATCGATGAAGGATGGCAGCGTCCCAGGCTGGATGAAGCCCGCGTACTGGGTATGCCCGGCAGGCAGACAGGCTGGGTCCGGCAGGTTCAATTACTGTGTGATGGAACACCCTGGGTATTTGCGCGAACGGTGGTGCCGGTGACCACCCTGAGTGGTGCCCAGCGGCGGCTGGCGCGCCTCGGCAATCGACCGCTGGGCGCCTTTCTGTTCGCAGATCCGGGTATGCGGCGTGGGCCGGTGGAGCTGGCCTGTATCCGCAACGGGCTGAGCATGTTCCACGAGGCGAGCTCGGGTCTGAAACGAAAACCCGCAAAGATCTGGGGGCGGCGCTCGGTATTTTGGGTTGGCGGCAAGCCGCTACTGGTCGCCGAGCTGTTCCTGCCCGCTATCGAAGGCGCGCCCTGACAGCCATTGGTCTAGCGGCTGTATGTAGGGCGGCTGGCCGTTATCCAGGAACCAGGAGTCCACCGCGTAGCGCTTGTTTGTGTGCTTGTCGCGAATGACCGCTGCCCAGTGCAGATCCAGTATCCAGGGGTGTCTCAGCTGGCGTTCCTCCACCGTATGCCACTGTAACAGGCCATCACTGCTTATCAGGTGAAGATAAGTGGTGGTATTTTTTGATTCGGAAATACAGTCCAGCTGGCCGGGCAGTCCGGAGCCGGCGACATTTTTTGCCAGATCGCGCGAGGTGCCGGTAATGTTGCCCACCTGGACTTCGAGCAGTGCGATGGCTTTGCGAATCTGCCGGCGTTCCTGTGCCGCTGACCGGGGCGATGAAAAAAGCGATCGAATCCGATCCCATTGCCGCTTGGAAAGCGAGACAGTCTCGCCTTCATCACAGTGATAATCGGTACAGCTGTAAAATGGCGGTGGTGCAGAGGCAGGGATTCCCGTTAGCGGGTACATGAAGGTAAGATACAGTAACGCTGTGCCTGTCGTTCGCAGTGTATTCATGAACTGAAAGTAAGGGATTACGGGGACAATTTCCAGTTCCCGGTAAACCCGTATCCGGACTGTATGAAAGACCGACTGACTCAATATGCACATCTGATGCGCCTTGACCGGCCCATTGGTATTTTTCTTCTGCTGTGGCCAACGCTCTGGGCGCTGTGGATTGCCAGTGAGGGAAGCCCGGACCTTCTGGTGCTACTGGTGTTTGTGAGCGGTGTGGTGTTGATGCGTTCAGCGGGCTGCGTCATCAACGACTATGCTGACAGGCATTTCGATCCGCACGTCGAGCGCACCAGCGATCGCCCCATTGCAGCCGGACGGGTCAGGCCGCGGGAAGCGCTGGCCTTGTTCGCAGTCCTGTGCCTGACGGCCTTTGGGCTGGTTTTGCTTATGAACCGTCTGACCATCATGCTGTCCTTCATTGGCGTGGTTCTGGCGGCGCTATACCCCTTTATGAAGCGTTTCACGCATCTTCCGCAGGTTTTTCTGGGCGCTGCGTTCGGCTGGGCGGTGCCCATGGCGTTTGCGGCGCAAACCGGAGGTGTACCAAAAGTGGCCTGGTTGTTATTCGTGGCAACGGTGTTATGGGCGACGGCTTACGACACCATGTACGGTATGGTGGACCGGGAAGATGACCTGAAAATTGGCGTTAAATCCACGGCTATTCTTTTTGGTGAGGCGGATCGCGCCATCATCGCCACCCTTCAGGTACTGTTACTGGCTGCTTTGCTGATGGTCGGGCAGGAGGCCGGTCTGGGCGGCTACTACTATTTCGGCCTGTTACTGGCCGCGGGGCTGGCACTGTACCAGCAGTACCTGATACGCGAACGGGACCCCATCGCCTGTTTCCAGGCATTTTTGAATAACAACTGGTTTGGCGCAGCGGTATTTACGGGTATTGTTCTTGACTACCTGGTGCGTGTGCCGGCTTGATCAGGCGGGCAGGAAGTCGATCGGGTAGGTAATTGTTACCGCATCAACTGATTTGGCGCCGAAGTTAAACAGCTTGATTCTTTGCACCAGTTTACGTTCCAGTTTCGGATCGCCAAGTTCGCTGGATACCAGCGCGATTCTGGTGATCCTTCCGGACGGGGAGATCGTCAAACGCAGCACCAGTTTACCTTGCAGCGTCGGGTCCTTGCGCAGTGCACGGTTATACAGGCTGTAAATCGAACTCTTGTTACGGTCGAATACGATCTGAATTTCTTCGATGCTGCGCGAGGCGGTACGGTCGTTCCTGCGCGCGCTTTTGGGTGATACTCTGGCGATGGAGCTTTTTACTTTGGTTGCGGTGCGCGCGGCAAGCTGTGTCGACCCGGTATCGCGGCTCATCTTTGAGGTATTGATGCCCCGGCTGCTACTACCCACCTTGGAAGTTATCAGTGCGCGTTCTGTTTTTCTCGCAGTTGAGCCGTTATTGCTCAGGCGTTTTCCGCCGTTCAGTTCATCGACTGACTGGTCGCGCAGGTCAGCAAGCGAATCCTGAAAGGCCAGCAGACCGGATGTAGAGGCTTTCTTGCGTGCCTGCTCGAGGGCATCTACTTTCGGTTTTTTCGGCGCCACTTTCTTTACAACCTTGGGTGGCACCTTCTTTTTCGGTAGCAGTTTCTTTTTCGCAACCGGTTTGGGTTTCTTGTACGGTTTTGGCTCGGTCTTTTTTTCAAAAATAAGCTGGGCGATGCGTGGCGGAAGTTCGACTTCCTGTTCCACTGGTTTTTTGAAGACCGGCAGCATGGGTATTGCGATACCCAGGCCTATAGTGAGTAGCAGTGCGATGATCAGAATCTTGCGGAAACGGTGCTCATCTTCCGCTGAAAGCGACCAGGGCAACGAGAGCGAGTGAGAATAGACCATTATATCTTCTGGCGCCCCTGGGCGGCGGCTTTCTGCATCACGGCCAGAGAAATTTTCCCGAAACCGGCCTCCGTGCTGGTTGCCATGACCTTTTTCAGCAGCCGGTAGGGAATCAGTTTATTGCCCATAATGGTCACTTCCAGGGGCTGGTTTTTGTCCGTGGCACCTTGCAGTATGCGGTGCCGGTTCTGTGATTCCAGCGCGACCTTGAGGGAATCGATCACCAGACCCTTGGTATTTTCAACGTCACTCACCGAAACCACATGGTGGCCCTGAACCAGGATATCGGTGGCGGTTACCATGATAACGACGTTCTCGCGAGGTTTTTGTTCGGCAATGGATTCGGGCAGCTCGATATTTCGGGTGCTCGGCAATACTTCGCCCTCCCCGGAGTTCGCCAGCAGAAAAAATACCAGGATAGTGAAGATATCCATCAGCGATACCATGTTGAACGCGGGCGCACCCTTGTTGCGCTTGTAGTGGCGTTCCATGCGTTTTGCGCGGCGAGACTGCTTCATTTGCCGTTCCTTTTGGAGGCTCGCGTTCTGGCGGCAGGGGCGTCACCGATAGAGATGACCGGAAACAGCTCGGCGGTGATCATTTCGCTATCCTGCTCGACCTGCGCAACACGCAGCGTATCCATCATTTTCACCAGGCGTTGGTAGGCGATGTCCGCTTCCAGTAACAGGGTGATATCTTTCTTGTCAGGAAAGCGCGCCTTAATCTGCCGCAGCATATCGGAGACCTGTTCCAGGTAGTTGCCCTCGGGGTCTACTTCAATCATTTTAAGCAAGCCGGTTTTTCGGTCACCGATCTCTATGACATCTTTCCTTACAATAACCTCGAGCTGCAGTTTCTCGGGTTCATCCTTGTTCTTCTGCTGACTGGCAGTACCGGGCGCAGGCAGATCCAGTTCCAGAATCGTGATGCGCGAAAATACGGCGGAAATCAGCAGGAACGGCACCAGTATGACCATCAGGTTCATAAAGGCCGTGATATCCAGCTCCGGCGGGCAGCTGGAACGCCTTTTACGCCAGCGACGTCTCATCAGTCGGCGGTTCCGCTGCGTTCAGTCAGGATATTGAGGAATTTAACCGAGGCCATTTCCAGGCTGTCGACCAGCTCCGTGGTTTTGGTTTGCAGCACGGTGTAGATCAGCAGCAGTGGAATGGCAGCCATCAGTCCAAAAGCCGTGGTATTCATGGCGACCGAGATACTGGCAGACAGCATATCGGCTTTCTCGGCCGGGTTGGCGTTGGCGACCGCGGTAAAGGCCTGGATCAGACCCATGATGGTGCCCAGCAGGCCCAGCAGGGTGGCGATATTGGCGAATGTTGCCAGGTAGTGAGTGCGCTTCTCCAGGCGCGGTACAGTCTCCATCAGACCTTCTTCCATGGCGACTTCCACGTCATCCCGATGCACCGCTTTGTTGTCGGTGCGATCCAGTCCGTAGCGCAGGATACGACTAAGCGCTGACTTGGATTTTTCGGTAACAGCAATGGCCTGGCCGTATTTGCCTTCCATCAGCAGTGGCATAACTTTTTTCCAGACGCGCTGATTCGTGCTGCGCGCTGCTGTCAGGTAGATATAGCGCTCCACGGCAATGGCGGCACCGAGCGCCAGAACGACAACGATGGGATACATAAATACCCCGCCGGACTGGAAAAATTGTACAAATGTCGAGTAGATATCCATCGTTAACTCCTTAAATGTGCCTACTGTTTTTCGGGGTCTTGGCCCGTATCTTTAGTCCGATTTGTGAACTGTGTTGAAATAATCCAGTTTTCGCCTGAAAACATCCGGATCGACGGGCTGGAGGGCCTCGTCAATCAGGCTGTTTACCGGGCGTTCGGGTAGTAATACGACGTTGGGGTCTTTCCAGGGCACGATGAACAGTGCCTTGGGTAGTTCGCGATTACCGATAACGTCCATGCCCTGCATGTCCATCTGCTCCTCGGCCGGCGCACAAACCGAGGTTGCCAACACGGCTATAGCGGTCAATCCGGCCAATAGTTTCATGGTGTGGACCTCGCACTGGTTGTGTTGGTACGACGTTCCAGGTCAACCACCCAGCGACTGACTGTCTGGTCCGGGTCGGCGATCAGCTCAAGATAGCGCTTGTAATGATCCAGCGCCAGCCTGGGTTGTTGCAGATAAAGATCATAGAGGATACCGATATTGCGGTGTGCAAGCGCGTAATCCGAATCCAGCTCCAGAGCCCTGGAATAGGCGTCCAGGGCGGCTTTGAAGTTGCCCTGCTCGCGATAGGTGATGCCCAGTTGCTGGTAGGCGGCGGCATTTTCGGGGTTCAGTTCGATCGCGTTTGTCAGTGCTGCCACTGCCGCCTCAAAATCACCGGATTTCAGATAGGAAATGCCCAGGTTCAGGTGCGGTCCCGCCAGCCCCGGAGTTTTTTCGATGAACGCCTGCAATACGGGAATAGCCGCCTGGTAGTCGCCACTCTGCATCAGTACCAGTGCATTGTCATAGTTACGCGGCAGCTTGACCGGTTCAGCTGTTTTGTCGCTGCGCGTTGCTGTACTACTGCAGCCGCCGAGTAGCAGTAATAACGCCAGGCAGGTGGCCAGGGCTTTAGTTAAGTACGGCAACAAAGTCCTCACCCTTTTCTTCCTTGTCATAGCGTACCGGCAATAACCTGGCCAGCGCTATCATGCTCTTTCTTACCCACTCGTCATACAGCCCACCCGCAATACGTTGTGCATTGGCTTCGTGCACCGCGATCGATTTTTCCTCAAAGGGGTAGGCCTGCTCTTCCAGCAGGATATCGTATTGCTCCAGTTCCTCAGCGTTGAGATTCTGTGGACGCTCGGATGCCATCAGCGCCTTGCCGAAGTCAGCGTACACTTCCCCTATACTGTACGTGGCCTGGGTGGTTACCTCCGATACCTCGTAAGCAGCCGCTTCTTTGTAACCCTTGATGGTCGCCTGCATATATTTTTTCTTGCGTTTCAGGCTCTTTTTCAGTGGATTTACCAGCTTTACGTTTTTGTAGGCATTATTGTCTGTTGCCACCAGTGCCAGCCTGGCATGCGCCGCGAGGAAGCGAGTTCGATCCGAGCGCGCTGTTCCGGCGGTCTTGTCGGATTTGATAATCTGTTGCTGCCAGTAACGTACTTTACCGGCGGTTCTGGTTTTCCGGAACAGTTGAACCAGCTGATAGCGCGCCTCAATAGCCTGTTCGACGGGGTGCGGGTACTGTTTCACAAAACGTAGGTAGGCCGTGATAGCCTGTCGTTCATGCCCGGCCTGCTGATACAGGGTAGCCGAGGTCCAGGCCGCTTCACGCCTCAGGGCGGGGTCCGTTTGCGTCGTGGCGATACGCTCGAATTCCGCAGCAGCCCGAACCGGTTGTTTACTCTCCTGATACAGTACCGCCAGCTTGCGGGTTACGTCATCCTGCAACTTGTTGCCGGGGTAGCGGGTCCGCCATTGTTCCAGTATGCGGATAGCATCCGGCCACTGCTTCAGCGCAATATAGGCTGCAGCAGCGTCGTACTGTGCGGTGACATTGATACTGGAGCCGGGCACCGAATTCCTGATGCGCAGAAAATGTTCGGCAGCAGCAACCAGATTGCCGGCAGCTCTTTCCTGTTCACCCTGTTTGTAGATACTGGCCGCCAGCTTTTCCTGCATTTTGCCGCGCTGTTTGCTGTTTCGGTCAGTGTGTGCCAGCACTTGCTGGTAGGCTGCCTCGGCGCGCTGGAAATCCTGCCGGTCAAACCAGGCGTGAGCAATCACCGTCCAGGCTGACAACTGCAGGTCTCTCGGCGCATCGGGGTTGTCAGCCACCGGTTGTGCCGCTTCGATGGCTGCCGCATAGTCTTTCAGCGCATAGAGTTCTTGCGCAGCGAGCGTGCGTACCGGTAGCGCCTGTTTGTGGTCCGGGAACCGGCTGGCAAAGCGTAATGCGCTGTTGATGCCGGCGCGGTGCCAGTTTGCCCTGGCAACGCCTTTGAGCGCAGGTTCGTGCTTCTGGTAAGCCAGCAGTGCTGCGTAGCCGGCTTCGGATGATTTTTTGTGTTCCCCGTATTCGTAGGCGGTACGTTCGTACTGGACGGCTGCAAGACCGTGTTGCCCACTGCTGGTGAGCAGTTCGGCGTACAGGAAGTTCATGTAAGCAGCCTGCCCGCTGTCCGGGAAGGCGCGCAGATAGAGCTGGTACCAGCGTCCGGCTTCCGCATAGGTTGCGGGTTTATTCTGTTGCTGTGCCAGGGCATGGTAGTGATGTGCGACATCGCGTAAATGACGCTGGACCTGGGGCAGGATATAGGGCGATTGCGCCGGATCACGCTGTTTCCAGTAGTCGCTTGCCGGTTCGTAGCGCAGTACGAATGCCTGTTTCTCTGCCAGCACCCTCTCGCCGAAGCCGGCCTGCTTGTAGACATCGATGACGCGCGACTGGAACAGCGGCGCTTCATTGTGCCGGGGGTGCACTTTGGCGAACAGACTATAGGTGTCCGCAGCGTCGGTGTAACGCTCCTTGTTAAGATACAGTGCGGCCAGATTGGCATAGATCAGCGGCTCATAGGCGCGGTTACCGGTGCGCTGGAAGTAAGACCGCACTTCGTTGCTGTCGCCAACGTAGGAAAAGCTCAGGCTGATCGCGCGCAACGTATCCTTCAGGCGTTCCTGTTCCGCGCGTTTGATGTTGTCCGGCAGGCTGGCTGAATCGTGCAGGGGAATACTTTCGTCGAGAAGTTGCATATAGGCATCCAGCGCAGCTTGATAGTGACCCTGTTTGAAATGGGCCCAGCCGAGCTTGTACAGCGCCTGCTGATGGAAGGCAGAGGCCTTCCCCTGGTCGTCGACAACGGCCTGGTAAGCGCGCTCGGCCTGCGCGTAATCGCGTCGCATAAACAGGTACTCGCCGCGACGGAACTGGGCCTCGTCATATTTTTTACCCGCTTTATATTTTTCTGAATAACGGGTGAGTGCCTGTATTGAGGGTTCAATTTCGCCACTCTGGTCATAGGCGCGCGCCAGCTGATACAGGGCACTGTCGTTGTCCCGGCGATCCGGGTAACGTTCCAGCAACTCCTCATAAAGTTGAGCTGCGCGGGAGCGCCTGCTCGCGGGAGGGGCGCCTTTCTCCAGTGCGTCCTGTTCGGCACCGAGCTGAAGATCGGCAAGACGGCGTACCGCGTCGGGCGCGTACTCGCTGTCCGGTGATTCTTCCAGGAAGGCCTGGTAGTGACGCGAGGCCGCAGCTCGATCTTTTTCCGGATCACCGGCAGGAACCTCGGGTAACTGCTCCGGCGTCAGCGATCCAACGGTGGTGTAGGTATCGTCGTCGAAGCGAGAGAATATGGAGCAGCCTGCCAGTGACAGGACAATCGCCAGCGACAGCAGTTGTGTTAACTGCTTCACTGCGCCTCCTCGCTTTCGTTTCTGTTTTGCCGGGCAACCTGGTCGTAGCTGCGTGCCAGTGCGTATCTGGCCTGGGTCCGGTAGCTGGCCAGCCGCTGCTGACGAGTCTCAAGCTCCTTCAGAGCCAGCTCTTGCAGGTGTCCGCTGGCATTGGCGCGCCCAATATCGATACGCGGCAGCAGTGACAGGATGCGTGTACGCAGGGTTTCGATGCGTGTGTCAAAGCCGTCAAAGCCGGCTTTTACGTCAACGAGAGCAGTGGCCACCTGCTGGTGGTTTCTGGCCGCCTCGCCGATCATATTTCCCAGCTCTTTCACCTGTTTTTCAGCATCCCAGAGCCGTACTTTGTAGTCGGACTGGATTTGCCAGTAGAGCACACCCTGCAGCCAGCGGGCCTTGTCCTGCATTTTTATAAAGCGCGGTTGTTCCGGGAGGGCAGCCAGTTTCTCCTGTGTCTGTTGCAATGTTTTCCATTGCTGCTTCTCTTTTCCTGTTGCAAGGTTCAGGGGGTCATTGTTTCGGCTATCGTCCTGAATCAGGGTGTTGTAGTGCTGCCAGCTTTTCTGCAAGGCAGCGATCTCATTTTCCCCCAGACGTTTTCTGACCAGTGGCGCACGTTGTTCATAGGCCAGCCGGCGCGCTTCCACCATGTCATAGTACAGGCCGATGTTCTCCAGCCAGGTTTGCAACAAGTGTTTGAGGTAGCCAAGATCGCGGTAGTCCTTGAGGGACTCCTGGAACTGATGACCTGACAATATATCCACCAGGTAGCGCCCGGACGGGACGTTTTCAAGTGTCGGGTGCTCGTTAAGCCAGCCTCCGGATGAGTTGGCGTCGATACTTCTCTGGCTTAGCAGTGAGACCAGTGCGCCGGAGTGTGCTGCCTGTATGGCTTCACCCAGGTACTGTTGTTCTTTGTCAAAAAACTCCAGCGCCTGTTTGTAAAAATAGTTTGAACGCTTACTGTCACCGATTTTGTTGAAAGCATAGGGGACGGCAAGGTGCGCTTCCTGTACCGGCGCATCATGGCTGGACAACTTCAGGAGGGCCAGCCACGGCGTCAGTGCCTGTTCATAGTCACCGTGCTCGGTATCCGCCCAGCCGGCGCCCAGTAACGCTGCCTGCATGAACGGGCCTTGCAGGCGAACCCGGTTAAGATACTTTCGGGCCTGCACGGCCTCTCCATTGCGTAACAGCTCGTAGCCCAGTCCCAGGTTGGCGCGGTCGCGCAATGCACGCAACTCCTCATCACCGGAACGCTTTTTACCCAGCTTGTCGAGTATGGCCCGGCCTTTCTTTATATCGCCGGCGCGCAACAGGGCGATGCCACGGTTAATACGCAGGAACTCCTCCCAGCCAGCCGGTGCAGGTGCCTTGCGGAGGATCTCGGCAGCCTCGGCATTCTCTCCCATTTCCATATGTATGTTGGCGTTAAGCAGTGCTAACTCTGCGCGTACTTTCTTGTCTTTTGGTTTCTCGATTTTTTGCAGCGTGTTGAAGGCCTGCTCATGTCGACCACGCTGGTAGGATATTTTGGTCAGGTAGAACCAGATCCGGTTCCTCAGTTTACGATCCGTATCCTTGTCCAGCAGGCGATTGAAGCGTGCTTCCGCCTGGTCGAGCATGCCATAGGAAAGCTGCAGACCACCCAGTAGTAGCTCTGCTTCCTGCCGGTGGTGCGGCAGGTGGTTCTGTTTCCGGGCAACCAACAGGTGGGTGATAGCGGTGAAGTAATCGTCCTGGTAGAAGTGGAACAGGACCTCACCATATTGCAGGTCGCGGACTTCGTGCGGTTTTACGGAAACAGCGAAGCCATTGACGGACACTGCCAGCCAGATCCAGAACGACAGGAACTGAAGCGCAAGCTTCGGCATTACCACTCCTTGACTTCAAACTCGGGCTGATAGTTTTTTGTCTGGTCGACGATTTTCAGTTCGACGTACTTGGGGCCGAGGCCCTTTTTAATCGTCATGGTGGTGCCGCGCTTGTAGTCGCGACCGTGTGGACCTTTGCCGATGAAGAAAGCAACCAGTTCGTGGTCGCCGGTGCGCAGGTTGCCAATATGAATGCGTTGTACACCCCCGCGCACCAGCGCATCGAGTTCACGCTCGGTATACAGGTAGTCCGCAACTTCCTTACCGTCGATTTTGAGTTTCACCGAATCGAGCTTGAAAAACTCGCCGACATTCATGGACAGGAATACGGAGACCTGGGTGTTGGAGGGGAACAGGAGTTCTTCCTCAAGCAGGAACAGGTCCCTGTTGAGTTCCAGTACCTGTTGTTTGAGGGTCTGGACGTCTTCCCTGATGCCGCTTTCAGCCGGCGCTTTGGCTTCTGCCGCAAGCAGCAGCGGCCAGATCATGAGTCCGGCCAGTATTATCCTGTATAACGCTTTCATACGCCCTCCATAGGCATTTCGGGCATGTGTACATACCCCGGTAAGTATCACCGGCGGACGGGCTCCGTTTCTGAGATCCCGGTCACATGCGGAATGTGAAATTGCTCACAAGCTGGAATTCACACTATCCATTCTGTTGATTATAAGGCATTCCTTTCAGAATCAACGCAAAGTCTGTGCCATAAAGTCGCTAACAGGCGGCAATGCCGTGACTCTGTGTCCAGAGTCGTGCCGTGCACCATAATTCGCCAAACTTCTGGCAGAACACGAGGTGGATGCAGAATTTGGGTGTGCGGGAACACGGGCTGTCTTCAATGGGCGACAGGTTGTGACGCAGGTTTGGCGTTGTTGCGCAGTTTTCCGGCGGGTTCCAGGTCGTTCGAATAATGCATCTTGCCGTGTTTGTCCACCAGCACGGCATCAGTATCCGGCAAGCTGTTGATCAGTTTCAGGCCCGCTTCAAGCCCCAGTACGAATACGCTGGTCGACAGCGCATCTGTGCTGGTTGCGTCGGGTCCAATGATAGTGACGCTTTGCAGCTCGCGGGCGGAGTCACCGGATTTCGGGTCGATGATGTGGTGGTAACGAATACCATCTTTTTCAAAATAGCGCTGGTAATCACCCGATGTGGATATCGCGACATCCTGTAACGGTATAACCGCGACCATTTTATCCGCGTCCCTCGGGTCGCGTATGCCGATAGTCCAGGGTCTGCCCCATCGGTCTCCAATCGTCCTGCTGTCACCCCCGGCAGTGACCAGAGCATGCCCGATGCCAAGTTCCTGTAGTAGCGCGATGCTGCGATCCACGGCATAACCCTTGGCTATACCGCCGAGATCGATGCGCACACCGGGTTTGCTGAAAGCTACTGTATTCCCTGTCTCGTCCAGAACCAGATTGTGATAGTCAATCAACGCAGCGGCTTTCAGGCGTCGGGATTCATCAGGTTTGACGGCGTTCCGATAGTCGTAGAGGAAACCGACACTGGCAAAGGTGATATCGAATGCACCGCCGGTCAGCCCGGAAAAATACAGCGACCGCTGAATCAGCCCGAATAATTCGTTGCTGGTCCGGAACGGTTTCTGCGCCGCCTGTGCATTTAGGCGCGCCAGTTCACTGCTCTCGATGAACGGGCTCATGCTGGTATCGATGTGCCGCATCTCCTTGAGAACGGCATCTATGCCCTGTTGGGCGATAGCCGTATCCGGGTGAAACAGTTCGATGGTTATCCGGGTGCCCATGATGTCGGCATCCTTGTGCAACCAGCCGCCGCTGACCGGTGTCACTATTCCCAGAAGGAGCAGAAAAAGGCTTAGTACGTGCAAAGCGGTTTTTGGCTATCAATACCAGATGGAGGCAAACATCTGGAAGATATCGGCGTTAAAGTTGTACGCCGAAGGATTTGCCTGCCTGGCATCGGTGTAGTTGTCATAGTCGAACCAGATACGACTATAGGTAAAATTAAGCGTTGCTTTGTCAACATAGCCCCAGCCGTGTTCAAATACATCGTAGCTTAAGGTAACGCCCAGCGTATTGTCATTGAATTTGCTCAACTCCTTGTCGCGCCCCATGAAGTTTTGCTGGTTTGCGAACTGGAAAAGGTCGGAATAGAAATCGGCTTCCGTCTGCTGGTAGTAGCGATAATTGAATTCCACAATCCACCGGTTCCACAACGGGTGAATATACCCTATCTCGGCGTTGTGGGATTTAATATCCCAGTCATCCGTGTAGTAACGATAACCGGCCTTGATAACGGCCCGGTACGGGAGATAGTACATAAAGTTCGCGGAGAAAGCGTTACTGGTACGCGTATCGGGATAAATTTCCGGGGTGTTGAAATTCCAGCCTGCCGAAGGGTCGAGAGAATCATTCTGGACACGTACCCTGCGATAGGGGTTCTGTAAATAGCCTTCGTCGGTGATGGCGTCATAGTTCAGACTCAGTAACAGATCCTTGGTGAGTACCTGGGTCAGGGAGACGTGGTAGTTCCTGTGTTCCGCCGCGCGCTTGAAGCCGGGATCGACATTGCTGAAAACGTCGTCGTCGCCGTACGCATAGCCCAGTGTAACGGTCGTCAGGCCACCAAACAGGGTCTGGCCGATACTGAAATTGTAGGTATTGGACTTGTAATCGCTTTCGTCACTGTTGCTGTAGCCTACCGTCATGGTGGTGTCAGCGTGCAGGTAATCTATGCCGCCGGTCAGTTGCGTGCGTTGCTCGCTGTATGCGCTGCCCTGGGTCAGTACATCGATTGAGGCGCCGCTGATACTGTCGGTATAGTAGTTTGCAGAAGCGGAAAAGTTTTTGTTATCACCCTTGCGAACCAGGTATGAAGGGCCGGTGACTTCTACACCGCCGCCATTATAGGAATGGTAGAGTACATCCGCACGGTCTTCCGGCAGTATGCCGGACAGCACTGCGGGGCTGACAAGGACCAGCGCAAGCAGTAATCCTCGCAGGGGTACTCTAGTTACACCCACACCCACCCCCATGCCCGCCTTCTGCTCCGCGGGCGCCTTCCCTGACCTGGTAGATGTGGCTTATGTAACTGTCTGCTACCGGGTCGCGGCCAAAGCTCATAATGGGGTCGGCCAGGTGCGCCCGCTCGTAGGGCTTCACCCACGGCTCGACGCTGCTACAGCCGCCCAGTAGAAACAGTAAGGTGGAAAAAAGAATGCCTGCGAGTTTCACGTTTACTCCCTGATAAGCTCCCGCACCTGCTGTTGATAGGATTCCTCATAGCCGGGCTTGTAGCCCTGGTGCAGGTAGCGAATATTGCCGTCGCGGTCGACCAGTATGGTACTGGGCATGGCGACTACATGATAAAGTTTGCTGACATCACTGGCATTGTCGAACAGAATCGGAAAGGTCACCGGTATATTTTTAAGCATCTGTTTGGCTTTTGTGGAGTCTTCTTCGACATTAACGCCAAGAATAGTAAAGCCCATTGGCTGGTACTGCGTGTAGAGTTCATCCAGCAAGGGCATTTCCTGGCGGCAGGGAGCACACCATGACGCCCAGAAATTTATCATGACCACTTCACCGCGAAATTCGCTTAGCCGCAGATTGCTGCCGCCACTGCTCTTGAGTGTGAAATCCGGAGCCGGACCGGCGCTGACATCAGCGTAAGCTGTGCCGGCCATGAGCAGGCTGCCAATGGCGGCTGAACATACGACCTGTTTGATGGTTCTTATCACAGTGTTCATTGCTATTCTCCTGTATTCCGGATTGTGACGGGCACCGCTTACAGCACACCGCTTCCCGCGTCTTATCGGCCGTCGGGCCGGCCCAAAATGAGACCTGGTTCACCATTCAGAAAAAGATGGACAGTCCTCCGGTAAACTCAAGGTTATGGTTGGTTTTTGATTCGCCGAGCAGGTCGACATTGAATACGTGATCCCGGGCATCAACGCGCAACGCCAGCCAGTCGTTGACCAGCAGTCGGTAGCCGAAGCCCGCGTTCCAGGTGAATTCGTCGTTCCCGCCAAAGCTTGTGCTGCCGGCCCCGCCAATGACGTAGAAATCCGAGGTGAAGGCCCATTTGCTGCCGATGAAGGATTCACCAGGAAGAATATTGAAACCAAACGAGAGGTTGTAGTAATCAAGATCCCGATCACTCACGATCTGAAAACCGCTCAGCCGCTCGGCGCTGGATTCTTCGGTGGATGTGCGAGCGTAAGCGCCTTCGACGAATATGTATTCTGATACGTGATAGGCAGCCCGGGCACCGTAGACCGGGTTAGTGCCGAAGTCCTCAACATTCATCAGGCCACCGAATATACCGACTTCAAAGTCCTCGGTGTCGATATCGGCTTCGTGTACTTCACGACGTTCGATTTCCGGGCGCACCACCTGCTCCGACGTTTCGGCCAGAACCAATGGCGCAATGCCGACGCTGGTAACGAGTGCCAGTGTCGCAGCTGCTTTCAGAAAAAGAACGCGAATCCTGCTTTCCATTCGTCAATCTCCTGGTTATTGTCATTTCCCGGCTTGTCGTCCGCGCTCTCGAAAATGACGTAGTGTTTGTACTGTGCTCTGAAAATAAAGCGCCGGGCCAGGTAAACGCGCAGCCCGACGCCTACATGAGCGAGCTGGTCTGTCTGATCCTTTTCCTGGACCAGCGTTGATTTGGGCTCGTTTTTTATGACGCCGGTGCCAATCGTGAAAAAGGGTGAAAAACGCCAGGACGGATAAGGGTGGATCAGCAAGCTGGCGTCGGCCATATTGGCGTCGGAAGATTTGAAAAATATTTTTGATGCAGAAATTTCTGTGGACAGGTTTGGCGTGAAGAAAAATCCGCCATAGATCGTCATGACTTCCCCGCCTTCGAAATCGCCTCCCATAGCGCCCAGTTCCAGGCGGTGGGAAGCGAATTGTTTTTTTGTGGCATCCGCGATGTCTGTGTATTCGTTGGCAGGTGTCAGTGTGCGTTCCAGCTGTTCGCGGGATACCCAACCCTCTTTGCCGGAGGTGGCCCGCACTTTGAACCAGTCGGTCTTGCGTTTCAGAATCTCGATCCAGGCATCTTTTTCCACGACGTGGAAAACCGGATAACCCTCCCCGGCACCGGTATGCAGTTCGATATAGGGGTCCACAACTCGTACCTCGATCGGCTGCTCATCGCCAAACAGCTTGTCGAACAGGCCGGCACTGGCATTTCTCGCAGCAAAGGTCATGCAAAAGAGCACAAGTAAAGTGTACTGAAGGAGTGGCGCGTTCGAGGTCACAGCGTACATACATCCTTTTAATTCTTTTGGGGTTCAATCCCCCGCCGTTCGCGGCGAAAACTGCAGGAGCGGGCAAGCTCGCTCCTACGACCTGATGCCTCGTTTGATAGCGGCAGTGCGGTTCATTATTAAAGCGATCCGTTGCCCGGCGGTCGGCCTACTGAGGCACGGCGAACGGATTATTGTAGTACTGTCCGCCAATATCCAGCCATTCGGCAATAAGTTTCAGTTCGGCCGGGTTCAGCCTGCCGGTGTGATCCACTGTTCCTATCGTGGCATCACTGAACCGGTCGAAGAAATTGCCGCTGGCCAGGGCGCCGTTAACAGACATGACCTGGGGCACGTTGACCGTAATGAGGACCGGTTCCATATAAGGTATCAGAATGGGTATAAAAACCTTGGCGCCACCGCCATCGACCATCGGGACGCCCATGGCATCGATAGCCTGCCTGAAAACAGGGTTGCCGCCACCATCAACCTGCGGGACGCCGGCTGCCTGGAAATCCTGTATGAGCAGCGGATTGCCACCGGCATCGGTGCCTGCGGTGAAGGCCTGCACCAAAATCGGCTGATTCATGGAGTCAAACTGCAATACGTTGTTGCTATCGATGTCTTGCACCTGCAGCAGATTACCCACTGCATCGGTAGCGGGTGTGAACAGGCGAACCAGAATCGGATTGCTGTTTCCATCGACTAACGGGATATCGTTATCGGTTGCCTGTACAAACGGGAGATTGCCGGTTTCCTGTATGAACAGCAGGTTGCCGTTTGCATCGCTGGCCTGCTGAAATAGCGGGCTGCCACCAGCATCGGTGGCTTGTACCGTTTCCCGCAACTGGCCGAAGGCATCCAGGCTCTGGGCGCTATCCCCGAAGAACAGCTCGCGGTACGATTTAAAGTGGTCGGGAACCTGCTGGTCCGGGCCATCGGAGAGGTCGAGCTGTCCAGCCGGCACCATCGGGTTACCCGTCATGGGATCTACGTTGCTATGGCAGTTGGTACAGGCCACCATGCGGTTCTTGCTCCAGATCGGGTGGATATGGGTTTCGTAGTTGATCGTTATCCGGCAGTCGACGGTCCAGCTCCCCAGGCAGCCGGCAGCTACCGGCGGAGTCAGCAGCGGATCCACTGTTGGATTGACGACATCATCATTGAGCTTAGCATAGCTGTAATCAAAGGACGGGTCTATTGCCCACCATACATCTGAATAGTTGATATCCACGGACAGGTTAAGCGCGGAAGTATCAAACTGGGTACGCGCATCGGCC
>ENA-ORDP01000884-ORDP01000884.1-marine-sediment-metagenome-genome-assembly--contig:-NODE-884-length-18097-cov-2.843088_pt1 | contig 18097 bp, 16 predicted proteins | sample MGYA00248627_ERZ508539 | MGnify/ENA primary metagenome ERZ508539 (study PRJEB26208, sample SAMN05571518) | marine sediment metagenome | biome: deep sea; feature: Hydrothermal vent; material... | reverse complement strand
CTGTGGAAGGGTGAACACGTGGGTTCACCCCTACATAGCAATTTAGTATTTTATGCCCTAAAACCCTCAATTCGACGGTTTCGTGGGTTCGCCCCTACATAACAGTATCTTGTTTCATTACCTTGTTAGCTCGTTATTAGGAAGAGGCAGGGTAAATGTAAATACTGTGCCTTTGTTAGGTTGGCTTAGACAGGTTATAGTCCCTTTATGTCCCTCTACAATCCGTCTCACAATATCCAAGCCGATTCCAGTCCCATTCTCTCCTTTGGTGGTAAAAAAGGGTTCCCAGATTTTCATGAGCATGTCTTTCCCCATTCCAATCCCATTATCCATGATATGAAGCAATGCAAAACTCCCGTTACGCTCTGTTTTAAGAGTGATCTGCGGATCATCACTCTTAGAGACGGCGTGAGCGGCATTTCTTATGAGATTTAACATCACCTGGATGATTTTATCCTTATCCATCATCACGGAACCCCTGTATTGATGATCCAAAGTAATATGAACAGGTTTGACATCCGGGTCTAACCTGGATAGATAAACACTTTCTTCAATCACTTTAGTGACAGCCATGGATTGAATCGAATAATTCGGCTCTTCTCCCTTGGATATAGCCCGTATTTCATCAATGAGGTCTACAATACGGTTGCAGCTTTCATTGATCTGATTGATGATTATGATCCCATCTTCAGAGACTTCATCGCGAAGAAATTCAAGGAGGCTGATAGGTATCAACTGGTTCTTGACTTCATGGGATAGACCCGCGGCCAAATTCCCTATGGCCACCCGTTTCTCCTGATTGATCAGCTTATCCTGAGTTTCCATTAATTGCTGTTGAGTTTCTTCCAATTCACCCACTTTTTCAGTTAACTCACTGACTAGCCTTTTATTTTCCTTTATCAGGAAATACTTGTCAAAAGCTTCTTTTAAGGTGGTGCGGACAATGACTTCTTCCCAGGGTTTTACTAAATAACTAAATACCTTACCTTTATTAATAGCATTCAGGAGATCCCCTGTGTCACTGTAGGCTGTCAATAAAATCCTTACAGAGTCCGGGCTAATCGCGATAGACTTTTCCAAAAGGTCAACCCCCGTCATATGGGGCATTCGCTGGTCTGTTATGATCACAGGCATTTCGCCCATCTCTTCTAAGATCGTGAGGGCCTTTTGGGGATCGTCACAGGTAATTATATGATAGTCTTTTTTAAAAGTCAGTTCAAAGATCTTGAGATTCACCTTTTCATCATCTACATACAAAACCTTATAATCTTCTTGAGTCATCCTCCTCCCCCTCCCAAGGGCTTTAATTCGCTGGAAGCCTGATAGTAAAGATAGTACCCAGGTTCACTTCGCTGAAAACCTTTAAGGAACCCTGATGCTTTTTAACGATTTCTTGAACAATATAAAGGCCCATCCCGGTGCCACTCTTTCTGCTGGTGTAAAATGGGTCGAAGATCTTATCTACCAGATCTTCAGGGATACCACAGCCATTATCGGAAATGGTTATATATATGTCGTCTAAATCTTTATAGGTTTCAATACGAATGATCCCCTTACTATTCATTGCGTGAATCGAGTTTGTCAGGATGTTTAAAAGTACTTGCTTTATTTGAACAGGATTACAAGTGATGACTGCATCATCCATATAGTGCTTCAAAACCCTGATACTTTCCTTACATTGGCTGGAAAGCAGATTGAGAGTAGAATCAAGACATTGGTTGATATCTATATCCTCCCTCACATTCCCATTGCCTTCGGAAAGCTGCTGTATATCCTGAACAATGGTAATTACCCTCTCAGTCCCTTCAGCAATGATTTCTATTAGATCTCGTACATCACTATAGACCTCCAGGATGTTTATCCTTGATTTTATCTTTTTCATTCGATGGAATAAATCTTCAGTATCTGTATAATTCCTTTTTTCAAGGTCCAGATAACAATCCATGAACATGAATAAACTGATAAGGTTTGTCTTAAGGGGTCCCAGCGCCGAGTAGATGAAATTAACGGGATTCTTGACCTCATGAGTGATGGCACCAACCATTTGACCCATCGAAACCAGACTCTCTGACTGGATCAGTTGATCATGGGTTTGTTTTAAATCCTTAAAGGTTGTTTCAAGGTTCCTCTCAGCCTTTTTGTAGTCCGTAATATCTGTCCCTACGGATAAGCGTACCATTTGCCCGTCCGTCCAGCGGATAGCTTGATCCACAAACTGATAGCATCGATCAGGTATAAAGGTTTCAGATTCCCATAAATAACTACCCTTTGGTTTGCCATCCTTAAGGAGTAAGTTGGCGCAGTCGGCGTAAGGTCTGTCATGGCTACAATGGAGGGCCTGCCAATATACTTGACCCATAACATCTCCAACTCGGTCTTTGACATGCTGATTAATGAAAATAATCTTATCACTTTCCAGATCCGTAACGTATATCTGAAGAGATAAGCTATTCAAAATCGTGGACATAGTAGTATCAGCCTGTATCGATCCTTGTTGGCTTTTCTGTTTCCTTTTACTCATAAGCTCCAGAGACTCATTTGTCTCCCTTAGAGCCTTTGTATTCATGGTTCCTGACTTTTGTCCTGGCATAATCATATCCTCCAGACGGTTGTTAACCTTAATCTCTGATAAATCATTCTGTGGAACAGGAAATATTCTTATTCCATAAACTGGTAGTGCAAAAACTCTTAGTGATAACTAGACTACTCATTATGAGTTTTCCTGGTGGCCCTTCGACAGGCTTAGAGGGACATTTTTAAATCCTTTCAATATTCATAAATCTATCCGTTCTGTCTGGCATAAATACATCAACTATTTATACGGTACAAGGTTAAGGATTCTGATATTTCAAATAGTTCCTCAATAAGCCTGTCAATGGACTCAAATTGTTCTTTTAGCCCTATATCCGAGAAATCAGTAAAGTAGAAGCTAATGAGTGTATATAACTCTTTGGATTGGGTATCCAGCATGTTAATTACGCTTTTAAGCGTCTCAATCACACCCTCAAACACATCGTCTGGTGTCAAGTGGTGTCTATTGACCTTATAACTGTCTATATCCTTTTTTTTCTTATGGACCTTGGATGTCAGCTCTATCAATTCCTTTTTAAGTCTTTCAACCACCTCTTCGGCCATCTTCTTTTGGCTTTCTTCTGCTTGCTGCTTACCCTTCAGGCTTTTTATGGTTCTTCCCAGCTTGACCAATGTATGAACTTGAGTTATAAGGACTTGAATATTAAAAGGCTTGGTGGCATATTGCCAGGCTCCAAGAGTGATTCCTTTGATCTGATCCGAGATATTCGATTTGGCGGATAAAATCAGAACAGGTAAATCTAACTGCTTCATTTGAGCTAAAACCTGAAAGCCATTCATTTTAGGCATCATAATATCCAGGATCAAAAGATCAAGAGCTGGATGTGTCTCAAGATATTTTAAAACATCCTCTCCGTTTCCTAGCCCTTCCACATGGTATTGTCTGGATAATAGATCCTGAAGGGTTTCCTGAACAGGCTGATCATCGTCTGCCACTAACACTCTGGGTTTTTCTTTAGTCATTCAAACATCCTGTAAATAGAAGCCTTATGGTTGACCTGCCCAACACAGTCCTGAAGGCATTCCTATCATTATTTCAATACAGACACAATATACCGTATCATCTCGGTGACATTAAAAGGTTTGGTCATATACTCATTAAACCCCGACTCCATAAAGTTTTCCTCACCATAATGCCTCACGTCTCCCGTCAATGCAACGACACAAAGCTGATCCAACTGGCCATCCTCTCTGATCCTCTTTACAGCTTCCAAGCCACTCATTTCAGGCATATCCAGATCCATGAACACCAGGTCGGGTTTATACTCTTTTATCTTTTCCAGACACTCTTTACCGGAAAAAGCACTGAGCATTTGACAATCTATATATTTGTTCACACCTTTTGTCTGATTTTCTATCATGGTCTTTAAAACCACATGACAACTTGGCTGATCGTCGGTTACTAAAATCTTTTTCATTTTACTCTCCTGCTAAGTACATTCATAGGGATTGATAGGAGTCTATGATGCCTTTGAGCCATTTATCAGATCATATGAGATGGCATATCTCCTGTATTTAGCAATATATACTAAATCTCTTAAAAATATAGCAAAGTTTATACCAGTTTATCTTTAAATCCTTTAATATCTCCTTGATTTTATGTCTTTTATGGCCTATCCAACATTTATACGCATCTTATAGTTTCCTGTTCTTCTATAACAATTTATTAGCCCATCGAATCATCCTGTTATTGATCAGTAGTTTTTTCTATAGAGTGTATTAAATAACTCACACATTGTCTTAAAATCAGTCAAATCCTGGAGATCAATGGATTTCTACCCCAAATAGAGGGATTTTTATTATTCTATCATCATGAGGCATTCATGAAAATAATCTCTGCCAGTAGAAGAACAGATATACCAGCTTTTTATGGCGATTGGTTTCTTAAGAGGCTGGATGAAGGGGTCGTTCAGTATAAAAATCCCTTTAACCAGAAGGTCTACACCGTCCCACTATCCCCAAAGGATGTATTAGCCATTGTTTTTTGGTCCAAGAACTATGATCCTTTCCTTCAGCACCTGGATCGTATAGATCGACACTATCGTTTCTACTTTCATTTCTCCATTACGGGGGTCCCTAAATCCCTTGAGCTATACACTCCATCGTATCATCAGGCTGTAGAGACCTTTAGACGGTTATCTGATCGCTACTCGCCCCATCACGTGATCTGGAGGTTCGATCCCATCATCTTATCCAACCAAACACCGATTGAATACCACATGGAGAAGTTTGAAGAGCTGTCAGGCCTACTGGAAGGTTATACCTACCGCTGTTATTTTAGCTTTGTCCAGGTCTATTACAAAAAAGTACAACGGCAGTTTGCCGCACTGGAGAGAGAAGGGAATCTACGATTTGCTGAGGAGTCTTTGGAAGAACATAAACAGCTACTGGACTTTATGGAAGGTCTCTGTAAAAAGCGAAAGATCACTTTATACGCCTGCTGTCAGGATCAGTATGTCTATTCCAATATCCGTCAGGCCAAATGTATTGATAAAACCCTTTTGGAACAGCTATTTCCTGATAGAGACTTTGATGTTAAGAAGGCTCCTACACGAAAAGCCTGTGGATGTTATAAAAGTGTGGACATAGGAGCCTATGACACGTGTCCTCACGGATGTCTTTACTGCTATGCCAATGTGAATCACCACAAATCCAAAGCTAACTTTGAGAACCATGATCCGAATGGGATATTACTATAAGTCCTTAAAAACATTGTAGGGGTAAACCCACGTGTTTATCCTTTCATCACCTATTCATACAGGTTCAACACACTTTCAGTATCAACTCTCCTATTTTTATTGATTTATGGATAATCCTGACGTGTAGGGCGGACAACAATATCGCTTATGTGTACATGAGGCGGCTGAGTAACAATATAGTGAATGGCGTTAGCCACGTCATCTCCTACTAAAAGGGGGCCAAAATTATCTTTAAGGTTTTGCACGAATTCGTCGCTGTAGTCTGCAGCCGCCTGAAAACCTGTCAGCACGGCCCCCGGCTCAACCAATGAGACACGAACACCTTTAGGTCCAACTTCACGCCGGAGAGCTTCAGCTAACCCATGCACCGCAAATTTGGAGGCTCCATACACTGCACTGAATGGGGATATATGCCGTCCAACGACTGATCCAACAATGACAATATCGGCCGCCAAATCGGGATAGACGTTCTGCTGTGCATCCACCATCTTTTGGGCGGCTTTTTGCAAAAGAGCAAGGGTCCCCGTGACATTGATTTTTAGAAGATCTTCAAATTCCGCCAGGTCGGCATCCTTGACTGATCCACCCAAGCCCCGACCCGCATTGGCAACAACAATATCGACTCTTTTACCAAAGTGATCACTAGCCGTGGTAAAGAGCGATTCCAATATCCTGTCATCGGCAGCATCGCCAGCAACACCATGGAATGCCGATCCCAATTCTTTTTCGAGTGCAGCCAGTTTAGCAGCGTTACGCCCATTCCCGACAACCCCAAAGCCGGCGGCAACGAATCGCCTTGCTGTGGCCTCACCAATTCCCGATGTGGCTCCAGTTACAATGGCAGTACGCAAGTATTTATCAGACATAGATATTCTCTCCATAATGATTCCCGATCAATATATACATTAATAGTCCCTTTCAGAGAGGGGCTTACCCTTTTCTTTTTTGGATAGTTCGATCAGCTCTTCCATAGAGTAGACTTTGGTCTTTTGGGACTTTAGGTCAATATCTGCTTTGTAAATATAATTCGCTAAAGGATAATGATCTATTAGATTCTTCACAAAGTTTTGTCCCCCCTTCAAGAGGCTTTCGTCGATCCCTTTTGCTTTCATGTGATAGCCCGCATTCTTGCTGGTGACACGAACATGATAACCTCTAATAATAAGTTTACTATCAGTAAGGGATTTCAGGGGGATACCAAACACCCATTCTATGGATTTGCCCTGTGGGATACGATTGTCACCAATCTTCCTGGCCGGTGACCATTTCCATGTTTGACCGATTCTAAGTTTTTCTTTATGGCTTATCCGCCCTGATGAGTTTTTAACCGTTGCGATCATGAGTATAAAACGTTCCGGATCAGCTGTAGGAAGCCAATGACCAGCCATGGCATTGGTTAAAGTCACTTTGATAGTAGCTTTAGAACCTGATTGTGGCTTTATAATCTTATGGATCCTCACTTTAAGGCCGATCACATAGCCTCGATCCATGAGTTGATCGTAACCATCGTACCATTTTGGTATGCCTCCACCTGTCCAGTGGTGTTTATGGCCCTTTCTTATGGGTAAATCCTTTATAGATGGAACAGATCGACGGTTTACTTCTGGCATATGGCAATCCACACAGCTTTTCTTAGTGCCAAATGTTTTTTCTACCTCATCCTGACTGGCCATTAACTCGTTATTAGTCTGAAACCAGCAGATCAAGTTTCTGGTGAGTCCCTTCCCTGCAGGATTATGGCAGCGCATGCAGATATTTTGTAAGAAGTCTTTTTTTATCTTGACAGGGTGAGGGGGAGGATTCGCTTTATCAATGGGAAAAGCTCCGTAGATTACGCTATCCCCATTTTCGTCTGGCCGGATGTGACAGGCGGCACAGGTGATAGCTTCCATTTGCATGGACTTGTCAAAAAGAGGATTGGCCTTTGTAACAGGCCTTAGGATGTCTCCATCATACAAACCGGTTACAATGGTCTTTCTTTGATTTTGGACAGGAATATGACAGTTTAGGCAGATCCATTTTGGAGAGTCCTTTTTAGACAGTTCAGCCTGGAATTGTATGTCTCTTAGGGCCATTGAATGGGTAGACTGACTCCATTCCCTGTATATATCAGTGTGACACTTTTGGCAGTCTTTAGCCTTATTGCCCGGAATACCCTTAACTTTCTTTAGATTTGGGATGACAAAGGCATAGATCTCTTTGCTTTTATCAAACCGTTTTTCCAAGGGGACAATGGAGCTTTTTAAGACTTTAGACTTTGGAGTTTCTGATTTGCACAGGCTTAAAAGGATTGAAAGGCTTAGAATACATAGAATAACATAGACAGGATTTACTCTCAGGGCATATCTCGAGTATCTGGAGTGATCAGATCCTGATCTAAACAATGAATACCTCCAGGCCTCAAGGGCATTAGCTGTCCCTGAGGCGTGAATCTTGATTACAGAGTGCTGATGAGCGTTACTTTAGAAAGTTTTTCTGACCTTTCCCTCGATTGGCTGGAACCCAGTAATCAAAGAACTTGGACTTTCTAAGGGTCTTACTTTCTTTTCCACCCTTCGCTTCCATCTTGATCATCGTATGGGGGAACTTTTCAGCCAGCCAGTAGTAATCAGTGGCTTTGCCGTGCTTCACGGTGAACTTGACTACTTTTTTGCCATTTATATCTTCCACAGGCCCTTTTGTGATCTCGACATTGATGATACTTGGTACACCCCGTTTTTCAGCGTCTTTTTGATCCGCTAGATGCCAGGCTTTCTTGCCTTTTGTTGGATCTTTTGGATCTTTAAGCTGTTTTGGATTTATTATATCAATGGGACGATTGGCCCTTAGAGGTTGAATCACCCTCACTTTATAGCTTTTTTCCTTCCATCGAAATCTCATATAGACGGGTAGAGCGTCAAAGAAAGTGTCGAACTTATTGGTGGGTACATTAATTTGGATAGTCCCATGACCGTTCCAGTAAGAGTGCCAAGTGAAGGATCCTGTCTTTCCATGATTGATATACTCCATGAAGGTGTTGCCGCATCCATCCTGGCTTCCCATGGTGTATTTCACCACCTGACCGTTGTAGGTGTCGAAGTATATATCCTGTTTGAAGGAATAAGGATACGTTCCAGTCACAAATTGGTCAAAGGTCGAGAACTTCAGGACAGCTGAATCCATGCTCTTGGGAGATTTGACCATGGTTTTCATGTTCCAGGGTTCTTTGACAATCACTACCATGCTTCGATCCGACTTTCTTGGGCCTTTATACCACGGTAATTGATAGTTGTACAGTTGATATTCTGCTTTAGGTTTCTCACCTGGTTTAGTGTTCCAGTGGGCATTGAGCAAAAAGTCAATCTTCTTTTCCGGCCTCTGATCCGTGTATTGGCTATGGCTTTTTGTGCATCCAATGCCTATAAACATCACCAGGGCAACCATTAAACCACTCAGTGCAAGTTGTCGCGTTCTCATTTAAATCCCTCCATAAGATAGTAAAGTATTGTCATTTAATAAATAAAAGACCGTTAAAATCATATTTAAGCCAAAGCCCCGCTACAACTGGAGCCGCTGCCCGCTGTACACCCAAAACAGTAGTCTCGAACTTCTACTGCCTGGATAAGGTCAAGGGAGTTATTGTCCAGCAAGGTCTTTATATTGATTTTATGACCATTGCCATTGGCTGAACTGGGTACATGGGCCATCTGGTTAAAATCACAATCATAGACATTGCCCTCGTAATCAATGGAGAGCTGGTTTCGGCACATCAGATGATCCAGGGTTACTGGATTATAATGGGATTCCAGGAAATCAAGGTAGGCACCATCCAGACTATGAGATTTAAGATGCCCTGCAAATCGGCCAATGGGAAGATTAGTGAAAGCATAAAGTGAGTTAAACTCAATACCAAAGTGTTCCTTCAGGTATTTCTTGTAATCCAGTTCTAACTGTTGTTGATCAGGAGCTAAAGAAAAGCGTTCACCCTTGGGGATTAACGGACTATAAACAAAGTCAAGGATCCGGTCTTTCCCATATCCTCGTGAATTGAGAAGCTTGATGGCCTCAATACTTTTCTGATAGACCCCACGGCCTCTCAGGGCGTCCACATTCTCTTCCAGATAGCAAGGCAGGCTGGCAACAATCTTCACCCCCCATTCTGCAAAGAAATCGGGTAGGTCTTCATAGCCTTCTTCAAAGAATACAGTGAGGTTCGAGCGGACGATCACTTCCTTTCCCTCGCTCCTGGAGGCCATGACTATCTCGCGAAAGCCGTGATGCATTTCAGGAGCCCCTCCCGTGATGTCAACCGTTTTAATCTGCTTGAAACCTTTAATGACGTTGATGAGATCTTCTTTGACGTCCTCGGATATTTCTTCTGTACGGCGTGGGGACGCTTCCACGTGGCAGTGGTGACAGGCCTGATTGCACTTTCGGCCCAGATTGATCTGTAAAGTGGTGATGGGATCCTTTGGGATGGGTGTCTGGATTTTATCTAAAAAACGATTATTCATAAAGTCGCCTTTAATTTGTAAAGTTGTAATAAAATATTATACTACTCTGACAGATAAAAGTCAATGAAAATGAGCCATCGAGATAATTCCAGGGAGTGATAAAATCCTTAGCGGCAATCCCCCATAGGAGCGACCCGGCGGAGTCTGTCGAATTACCAGCATTTTGTAGGGGCGGGTTTGAACCCCGCCCCTACAGCGGTGGAGACACCGTTTTATCGCAAAACGCCAGGGATCCCCACGAATGCAATCTTTGCACAGGGTATCGTTGATCTCTATAAAATGTCTGTGAAAGGGATATTTAGCCTTTGGATGTCAATTCATGGACACCATCCCAGTCCATGGGGGGAGGGCTGATGAGGTACTGGTTGCATCGGTCGATGTAGTTGGTGGATGGCCCATCGTCCGGGATCAAGTCTAATACGGATTGGAAGTGATTGACGGCCTCAGAGAACTGCTGCTGTTTATAGTACTCCAAGCCCTTATGGTAGAATTCAACAGCGTCGGCCAGGGGACCCTTTGTTCTGCCCTTTCTGTTCAGCAGTTCATAAACGGTAACGGCTTCGTTCTTCCCAACCACACGGACTTTATCAAGTTGGCGACAGTCTACATTCCCTTCAACAAGTCGATAGGTGTCTTCTGAAATCATCGTATAAGTGCTGTAGAACTTGTTGGCTCCCTCTAATCGGGAGGCCAGGTTCACCGTATCTCCCATCATGGTGTAATCCATTCGGCTTTTTGACCCCATGTTTCCCACGACAGCCGGCCCGGAATTCACTCCTATCCTGACCATCATCTCAGCACGTCCCTGAGATCGCCACTGCTGGCGTAATTCTATCAATCTCTTCTGCATATCGATGCTGGCAAAACAAGCTCGTCTGGCATGATCCTTTTGGTCGATGGGTGCTCCCCAAAATGCGATGATGGCATCCCCCTCAAACTTATCCACTGTGCCCTCATACTTCACTATAATGTCACACATCTCTGTGAGATAGTCATTAAGGAGTTGGACCAGTTCATCAGGACTTAGCTTCTCCGATATAGTTGAAAAGCCGGCTACATCAGAGAAAAAGGCAGTGATCTCCCTTCGATCCCCACCTAAAGCTAATTTAGAAGGATCGTCGAGCAATTCCTGGATGACCTTGGGGGCAAGATACTGTTGGAAAGCTGATTTGATCACCTTTTTCTCAATATCACTGGATCGATACTTATAGGTTGTGATCGCAATGGTATTCACCATCAGAGCATTGATCACAGAGACTGTTTCAACGATGATCCCGTTGGAGAGGGCTAAAAGGGATAAAAACAGGTAGGATATGATGATCCCGATCCCTAAAATTGGGATGGCCACCACTTTAAGTCGAATTACAATCAATCCAAAAACCAGGGTTAACAAAAGCAAGATGATAGAGTTCTCCCATTTTGTTAGTGGGTATAGGAAATCTTCCTGGAGTATGGTGTTAAAGATATTAGCTCTGGCTAAAACCATAGGTGCAAAAGGATCCACAGGAATAGCTCCAATATCACTGGTCGCAGTAGCTGTGAGACCCACAAAACATATTTTCCCTTGAACTTTCCTATGAATCTCTTTTCCAATTAAGTCTTTATCTTTTCTGAGTTTAGCCAGAACTATCTGAAGAAGTTCTTTGGTATTCTCTAAGTTAAAGCTTTTCAGGACATCGTCTATGATTTTTTTGGCTTCTTCAGACTCGGGATCTTCTACGAGTATTTTGATTTGTTTTTTTCTATCTTGATAACGGATAAGCATTTCCCAGTTGTAGTGCTCAAAAGCCTTGCCCCACTTGGTATTTGCCCAATTGATAATCATCTCACCTTTGTCTGTAAGGGGAATTCGGATGTCTCTCTTTGTATTATCGGGGAAGCTGGCATCTTTTAAGAGTACAAGATTACTTTTGGAGAAGTCCATATTTTGGGCCGACAGATTTAAATAGTCCAATAGAGGCCTTAAGGCTAATTCCGGGAATATCTGCTTGTTATACTGGATAAACAAGGGGATTTTTCGCAGGATATGATCCTGATCCAGGTCCACATTGGTGAAGCCAAAGCCTTTGCTACCTTTGTATATGGGATCTACAGGAACATAGAGCATTTTGTATTCGGGAAACCGTGTCTGAGAATTAACTATTAGCTTCAGGGGGTCAATTTCCTTGTAGATACGGTCGAACCAGGCCAGTTGATTCGTAAGTGTAGTCTTATCCTGGGTTTTTACATCTCCTCTTAATGTTAGATACACATTATTCAGGGTTGAGATAGCTTGTCCTAGTATTTTATCTTTGTCACTCTGCTGTATAGACTGTTGTATGGTTTCTTTTAATTTACCCAAGAGGAACTGAAAATAGGGATCAATAGCTTTTTCTTTCTGGGTAAGAAACTGAGAGAAGTGTTCAGTGAAATACTGTGCGTCTGCCTGAATATATTTTTCTAACAGGGCTTTCATGGTCTCTGGTTCGATCAGTAGAGGACTTTTTTCTGTAAACTCAACGTCAAAAACCACTTGTCGAGGCGGGAACTCCTTCAAGGTCTCCAGGCCAGTGGCTATCCTATCTCTGGGCCAAGGCCAGCGTCCTACATAATTTAAGGACTCATCATCAATGTCCAGCATTACAATCTCAGGGGATACCTTAATCTCTCTTTTCTGTTGGAAGAGAAAATCATAAATGGTGAGTTCAAAGGTCTTAACAATGGATGTATATGAAAGTCCAAAGGCGATAATGACTGACAGGATTGAGATGACAAGCTCTTTAGGTATCTTTTTCCAGGCATCACCCAGGGTATTCATGAACTCACTCCATGTGCTTTTCTTTGGACTTCTGTCTCAGTCATCGATTAAGTTGAAGGGATAGACCAGGCTACTTGGCCTTTTTGATTAATCTATTTTCTACACGCCTAACAACGGTCAGAAGCAAGCCTCCACTCAGATATTGATAGGAGTTTCCCCTTCTGGAGCCGAAAAAGCCCTCAAAGTGGCACTCACGATAGGCGTAACGTCCTCCACCGAATATAGAGTAACCCACACCACCACTTAGACTTAAGGAATTCATAATCATTTTGGACAAAAAGCCTTTAGTCATTCGTTTATCCAGATCGCTGATGTCTTCTTTTTCAAGAACCCCCTTTGAGACAAGAAAGTTAGCCTGCTTTTCTACTGACTTACCTCCCTTTCGGTAGACCACCCAACTGATCATCTTTATCCCGTCGGATTTTAAAGCATACTTCTTTTCTGAGAGCTTAAGGAGATAGGCTGGATTGTCTGGAGATACGCTCCACACAGACAAACTTAATAGACAAGCCATAGTAATTAATACCATTCGTTTCATAGGACACCTCATTATTACCTTTTAAAGATAATCGATAAAACGTTATGGATAAGTATAGCATAATTTCTCGAAATCACCAATTATTTTATCTTTTCAGGGTAATTTGGATTGGACCTTAAGATGTTCATGATAGTAACGTTGGATCCTCTCGCTTTGCTCACCCGTCTTAATCATTGCATCATTGACCTGAACGATTGGAACGATCCCCCTCACGGAGCTGGTAGCAAAGGCTTCATCTGCTTCATAAAGGTCTTCAGGTTTATAGAATCCTTCCTCACAGGGAATTCCCTTATCCTGAAAGAGTTTCAGGAGGACGCTTCGCGTGATGCCTGGCAGGATACCGATATCAAGGCGAGGGGTGAAGACTTTAGCTCCTTTTATGAAGAAGATGTTAAAGGATGAACCTTCTGATAAATAGCCTTCATAGTTGATCATCAGCCCATCGTCATAGTTCTTTTCCTTTGCTTCCATGCTGGCAAAGATATGATTAGCGAGATTTGTTAGCTTAAGGGAAGAGGGTATAGCCCGAGGATGATTTCGTATGTACTGACTGATAAGCAATCTTAAAGGTTTTATATTCTGGTGGTAGTAGTCATCAGGGAGTGGAGTCGCTGTGATTAAGTAAGTCATGTTTGGGCTTTCCATGTGGATCATGGCAAGGGCTAATTCTCCCTTCGTTACGGTGATTCTGACCCTGGCGTTCTTATATCTATTCGCTGCAAGGAGTTTTACAACCTGACTAAAGACTTCTTGTGTCTCAAAGCCTTTCTTCAGGACTCTTAAGCCAATAATACTGTCATTCAGCCTTTTAACATGGTCCTCCATGAACAACGGCCTTCCATTCAGGGCGAGGATCGTATCGTACGCCCCAAATCCATAAAGGAATCCCGTATCGTCAATAGATATGGATGCCTCACTTCGAGGGATGAGTCGATTGTTTAGCATCACATAGTCTTGAGTCATTGTTTCACCAGAAGAGTCCATAGATTGATGGGTCTATATCTTGGATAGGGCATCTTTCATAAGTTTATTGATAACCTGTGGGTTGGCCTGTCCCTTTGTGGCCTTCATCACCTGCCCCAATAAGAAGCCAATAGCCTTTTCCTTACCTGCTCTATAGGATTTCACAGGGTCAGGATTGCTTTGGATCACCTTTTCAATGACAGCATTCAGCTCCCCTTCATCACTAACCTGCTTAAGTCCCAGTCGTTCAATGATTTGCTTGACAGAGTCTCCAGTTTTCACCATCTCCTCAAAGATAGTTTTTGCCATCTTTCCACTCACTTCACCCGTATCAATGTGCTGGACAAGACTTCCGATCTCTGTGGCCTGAACTTTGACTTTGCCTAAATCGCCCCCTTCTTCGTTTAGAACCCTCATCAGCTCAGCCATAATCCAGTTGGCAATCTTCTTGGGGTTATCAGGATAAGCTTTTACCGCCCTTTCAAAGTACTCTGCCACTTCAAGAGAGTTCGTCAGGACTTTGCCATCCTCTTCCGAGAGTTGATAGTCTGCCATGAAACGTGTTCTCTTCGCTTCAGGAAGTTCAGGAAGTCCTTTTCTGATGGTCTCAATAATGGCATCATCCACTACAATCGGGACGAGATCAGGATCCGGGAAGTATCGATAGTCGTGAGCCTCTTCCTTACTCCTCATTGAGTAAGTTTTATCTTCATCAACATTATAAAGACGTGTTTCCTGAACGATCCTTTCTCCTTTGTCCAGAAGACGGCCTTGACGCCTCACCTCATAGTCGATGGCTTTCTGAACACCCTTAAAGGAGTTCATATTCTTGATTTCAGCCCTTGTGCCAAACTCTTTTTGACCCACCGGCCGAAGGGAGATATTGGCATCGCAGCGAAGAGAACCTTCTTCCATATTGCAATCAGAGACGTTCACATACATTAATATTTGTTTCAGATTGGTTAAATACTGATAAGCTTCTTCGCCGGACCTCATATCAGGCTCTGAGACAATCTCTATCAGGGGGACGCCGCAACGGTTCAAGTCAACATAGCTTTCATTGGTCTGACTGGACTCTGAGTGGATTAATTTCCCGGCATCCTCTTCCATGTGGATTCTGGTGATTCCAATTTGTTTAGACCCATTCTTATCGAGATGGATATTCAGAACTCCTTCTTTGCAGATGGGGAGGTCGAATTGGGAGATCTGATAAGCTTTGGGTAAGTCAGGATAGAAGTAATTCTTGCGGTCGAACTTGGAGAAGTGATTGATGGAGCAATCAAAGGCTAAACCTGCTTGAATCGCCTTTTCCAACACTCTTTCATTTAAAACGGGAAGAACACCGGGATGGCCCTGACAGACAGGACATGTCTGTGTATTTGGTTCAGCCCCAAACTCAGTGGAGCACGAACAGAAGAGTTTAGTTTTTGTGTTCAACTGAACGTGAACCTCCAAGCCGATAACTGTCTCGTATTTCATCGTATACCTTCTTTTGTACCTGTAACCGGAAATATAGTAGACCTTCAGAACTCGTCTTCGGCCTGTACGGGTTCAACATGTTGAACCCGTACAGGCCTGTGGGCTATCTTTTAGAGAGTTTTATTATCTTCCACAAAACCTTTTTCTCTGTTCTCAGGCCAATCACCAGCTGGATTTTTACATCACGCGTCTGATGCTTTTTCATAAACTGAATCAGCCTTTTAGAATCCTGCTTGCGGATGTCATAGCGGCTGGCAGGGGATAATACGTAAAACCCGCTCTGACTACCACATTTTATGGTCTTTGCTACAGTCAGGTTCTTATGACTGCTGCATTGAACAGGATGAATCACACCTTCCTGGATGTTCTTCATGTCTCTATGGGCTAATACAGGGATAGATCCTAGCATAACCAGTAATGACACAATAATCATCATCTTGACTTTCATTTAAATCTCCTTTAGTGAATACTTTTAGTTTAATATAAAGCCTGAACCTTTATGGGTTCATTATTCTATCTTGGTCCCGCCACTCATATGGTCTTTGATCATGGGGATCGACAAAAAATCATGGGGGAAGCCAAGTTCAATCTGACTCACATCGTCCAACTTCCCCATATCTTCTTGGGACAGGGTAAAATCCAAAGCCCCGAGATTATCCTCAAGCTGGTCCAGTCGACGAGCGCCAATGATCGGGCTAATCACCCCATCTCTCTGGAACAGCCAATTGATCGACACTTGAGATGGTGTGCGGCCTATGCTTTCAGCAATCCTTTGAACCTCTTTAACAATAGCAAAATTACGCTCTACCAATCGATTTGCGAGAAAATCCTTTCGGTTTGGCAGGCTCTCATCCAGTGGAGGAGCTTCCGGCTGATATTTACCCGTCAGGATTCCCCCTGCCAATGGACTCCAGGGGGTGATTCCCATGCCAAGCTCCTTTGCCAGGGCAATAAACTCCCTTTCTATAGTACGCTCAATAAGACTATACTCTATCTGAAGGCCAATAAATGGTGTCCAGGACTTGAGTTCTGCCAAAGTATTGGCTTTAGCTATCATCCAGGCCGGCATATCGGATATACCAATGTATAAAACCTTTCCTGATCGGATCAAATCATCCAGACCCCGCATCACCTCGTCGATAGGGGTGAGTTGATCCCACATGTGAACCCAGTATAGATCAATGTAATCCGTCTTAAGACGCTTTAGACTAGCTTCCAGAGATTGGATCATAGACTTCCTATGGTTGCCGCCGCCGTTGGGATCGCCGGGACGCATGTTCAGAGTGTACTTTGTGGCGAGAACAAGTTGGTCTCTTTTTGAGGCCATGAAGTCTCCCAAATAGGTTTCGCTTGTTCCACCCGTATAAAAATTGGCCGTATCGATGAAATTACCGCCTCTATCCACGTAATAGTTGAATATCTTTTGGCTTTCTTCTTTGTCACAGCCCCATCCCCATTCTGGGCCAAAGGTCATGGTCCCAAGGCATAAGGGTGAAACACGAAGTCCGCTTCGGCCTAATAGACGAAAGCGGTTCAGTTCAGTCCATTTATCATTTGCCATTGTTGTCTGCTCCTCTAAATGGGCATCCCATGATTTGCTTGTTAGTGAGAACTGGTCTCTAGGGGCGACCCGCCGGGTCGCCCCTAGAGACCAGTTGGACAAACCTATCGGTTATTCGTTTACTAGCATTTATTTTAATCATCCATCCGAATGAACCTCATAAAGTTAGTCAATCTTAAATGATTTGGCAATGGAAAAGACGAATGAATTACTTTTTGCTTGAATCCTTGACTTTTATTAGCTTTTCAGGATGAAATTACAAAGATATTATTTAGCATTCTTTCTGCTATGGATGGCTCAAAGTGCCTTTGCTCATGGTGAGGAAGCATTAATCTATATTTGTATACCTTTAGTGCTCGCCACAGTTGTTGGTATTCCTCTAATTATCTATCTATTGGGTCGATATGTATTTAAAATGAGAGGAAAGTTTTGTACCAGCCTCTTGGCCAGCATCGTGTATAATATTCTTTTCATATGGCTTGTTCCGTGGATTGGCGAGTTGATAGGGTTTGAAGAGTCTTTTGAATCGTTTATATGGATAACTTGTCTCTTGGCTACAGCCTTAGGTATTGTGATGTATTATTTATCACATAAAGAATCAATCAAGAGGGAAAAATACGCTGAGGATGGAGACTGAGCTTTTCATCACCAGGCTTCCACCCAAAACATGAATGAATTACTATTTGCATAAATCCTTGCCTTTTATTAGCTTTTCAGGATGAAATTACAAAGATATTATTTAGCGTTCCTTCTGTTGTGGGTGGCTCAGAGTGCCTATGATCAGCCTTATGCTCATGAAGGAGTAGTCAAAGTCATTATAGCTTTTTGGGTAATATATGTAATTAGTGGGATTGTTCTAGCCATCTATTTAATGGGTCGATTTGTATTTAAGAGTGAGAGGAAGTTTCTGGATCACCCTCTTAGCTAGTATCGTGACTTTTTTGCTTTCACAATGGCTTTCCCAGTGGTTTCCCC
>ENA-ORDP01000883-ORDP01000883.1-marine-sediment-metagenome-genome-assembly--contig:-NODE-883-length-18098-cov-7.433409_pt1 | contig 18098 bp, 17 predicted proteins | sample MGYA00248627_ERZ508539 | MGnify/ENA primary metagenome ERZ508539 (study PRJEB26208, sample SAMN05571518) | marine sediment metagenome | biome: deep sea; feature: Hydrothermal vent; material... | reverse complement strand
GGGTGGTGATCAGCCAACTGCCGACCGCAGATCACAATGGGTACGCCAGCATCGGCGACAACATCCTCGCCAACGCCACCCTGGACCGGCTGATGCACAACGCTCACCGCCTCCCGATCAAGGGGGAATTTATGCGCAAGATACTCGGCCAGTTGACGGAAGATGAACACCTGGGTTAAAAAGCCAACCACGTGATGCGTTGTAAAATCAGGTGTTCACGTTCGTCCAGAATCGGTGTTCATCTTCACCGGAATACTAAATTGACCATTATTATAGGCATTAAATCGCAATATGACCGTCAAAATAGTCATTTTACTTGACTCCATTTTTAATTACTGCTAGTTTTGACTATTATATTAGTCATTAAAGCATCTAATGACCATTTTAAAAGCCATTTCAGCAGATTGAGGCTATGACAAAACAGAGAACTTATTCAAAATATGCACTCGAAGCAGTCACTTTGCTTGGAGATCAGATCAAACTTGGGCGCAAACAGCGCAAATGGAGCGAGAAAAATCTGGCTGAGCGTGCTGGCATTTCCAGAGCCACCTTACAGAAAATAGAAAGTGGTGATATGAGCTGCGCCATTGGTTTGGTTTTTGAGGTTGCTACGCTTGTAGGCGTAACCCTGTTTGAGCAGGACAAGCTCCCTCTTTCGAGACATATTGAACAGACAAGAGACAAAATTGCCTTGCTACCTAAGCGTATCAAAGTAAAAACTAAGACGGTACATGATGACTTCTGAAAAACATTACAACGAAGCCTTCGTCTGGATATGGCTACCGGGAGAAACCACACCTGTTGTAGCAGGTCGGTTAGAAGCTGATAACGGCAATCTTTTATTCAACTATGGTAAAAGCTACCTTGAACGGATCAACGATACAAAACCAGCCCATCCAATTTATGAACCTGAACTACCCTTAAAGGCAGGAACCTTGCCCCTGCTTAATGGGTTGAGCATGCCCGGTTGCATTCGTGACGGCGCGCCCGATGCTTGGGGGCGAAGAGTGATTATCAATAAAAAGCTGGGGCTTAAAGGCGCTAGTACGGATACTACTGTCCTTGATGAACTAACCTATCTATTAGAATCTGGTTCGGATCGTATTGGTGCGCTGGATTTCCAACACTCCCCTTCTGAATATAAACCACGTAATGCTGCCAATGTTCCGCTCGAAGAATTGCTGGATTCTGCGGATCGTGTTGAAAAAGGAGTCCCCCTCACCCCTGAGCTTGATATGGCCTTGTATCATGGCACTGCTATAGGTGGCGCACGTCCAAAGGCGCTGGTTGAGGATAAGGATAAAAAATATGTCGCTAAATTTTCTTCCAGCACAGATTTATACAGCGTAGTAAAAGCCGAATTTATTGCCATGAAATTAGCTGATTTTGTTGGGCTTAATGTTGCGCCTGTTAAGATAGAAACAGCCGCTAATAAAGATGTATTGCTAATCGAGCGATTTGATCGTGAAAAAGTCAAGCAAGGCTGGGCGCGCAAATCTATGGTTTCCGCTCTAACCCTATTTGCTCTTGATGATATAATGGCGAGATATGCGAGTTATGAAACTTTGGCTGAAATCATCCGCTATCGCTTCACTGATCCCAAAGACACATTAAAAGAGTTGTTCTCTCGCCTTGTCTTCAATATTCTTTGCGGTAACACCGATGATCATGCACGCAACCACGCCGCATTTTGGGACGGAAAAGATTTAAGCCTCACCCCTGCATATGATATATGCCCACAAAATCGCGCTGGAAACGAAGCTTCTCAGGCTATGTTAATTCATGGAAATAACAATCTGAGCTATCTAAAATCCTGCATTGAGACTGCGCATAATTTTCTGCTTTCAAAAGGGGAAGCTTTAGCAATTTTTGAAAAGCAGAAAGAAATCATTGAAACAAACTGGGATGCGGTATGTGACGAAGCACAACTTAGCGAGATAGATAGAAGATTGTTCTGGGGAAGGCAGTTTCTAAACCCATTTACTTTTGAAGGTTTAAACGATAATCAAATGGCAGGAGCAGATAATTGAAAGAGTGGAACATGATTCATAAAATAAAATCACTGTATGACGAGGGGGGACTCTCGATCAAGAGGATACGCGGGGCGAAGCTCATATGCATCTGAGAGGGTTAATTGAGAAGATAATCCTAACCCCACTGCCAAACAACGATGAGCTACCCATCGATCTTTATGGTTCGCTGGCGGGGATTTTGAAAATAGCTTCACAGGAAAATCCTATGAAAAACGCTTTTAATAATGACACGGGCATAAAAAAACGGCTCAGGCAAATTGCTGTCAATGACAACTATTCATCTGAACCGTCTATAGAATTGGTAGCGGGGGCTGGATTTGAACCAACGACCTTCGGGTTATGAGCCCGACGAGCTACCAGGCTGCTCCACCCCGCATCAGAAGGTGGGCATTTTAAACGGACCGCCGGGAATTAGCAAGCCTAAGTTGTAGAAAAAGCAGCCGCACAAGCAGCCATGAGTGCTCCGGGAAACAGGCCGATGCCCAGCACCATCAGTGCATTGGCGCTTATCATCAAACGCATGTCGGCACTGCATTCCAGTTCTTCCTCACTGGCCGGTTCATCGAAATACATCAGCTTGATGATCCGCAGATAATAAAAGACACCGATAATGGAAAAGACAACGCCTACTACCGCCAGCCAGATCATGCCCGAGGCAACGACCTCTTCCAGTACTGACAGCTTGGCCCAGAAACCAAGGAAAGGCGGCACCCCGGCCATGGAGAACATCAGGATCAGCATCATGAAAGCATACCAGGGACTACGCTTGTTGAGGCCTTTGAAGTCATCCAGCTTATCGCCTTCAAAACCCTTGCGGCTGATGAGCATAATCATACCAAAGCCACCCAGCGCCATAAGAACATAACTCAGCGCATAAAACATAGACGAGGAAAATCCGCTCTGGGTGCCGGTGAGTATGCCCAGGAGCAGAAAGCCGGCATGAGAAATGGTCGAATAGGCCAACATACGTTTAAGGTTAGTCTGGGCAATGGCGACGATATTCCCGACCGCCATCGACAGGACCGCGAGAATAATCAGAATACCCTGCCATTGATCATGCAGATTGATCAAGCCGTCTCCCAGCAGGCGCGCCAGCAAGGCAAAGGCCGCTATCTTGGGTGCGCTGCCAATGTAAAGCGTGACCGCCGTAGGCGCACCCTCGTATACATCCGGCAGCCACATATGAAAAGGCACCGCGCCCAGTTTGAACGCCACACCAACCAGCAGGAAGACCAGGCCGAAAGCCATCAGGGTTTTATCCGCCGTCGCGGCCTGACTGGCAATACCACTCAGATCCAGGGTACCCGTGGCGCCATAAATCATGGACATGCCATAGAGCAACATGCCGGATGCAATCGCGCCCAGAACAAAATATTTCATGGCCGCTTCTGAAGCGCGGGCTGAATCCCGCTGCATGGCCACCATGGCGTACATCGATAAGGATAGTAGTTCCAGCCCCAGATAAAGCGTCAGCAGGCTGTGGGCCGAAATCATGATCATCATGCCCAACATGCCGAAGAGTCCCAACAGGTAGAACTCACCCTTGAAGATGCCGCGATCACGCAAATAATCTTTGGCATAAACAAACACCACAAACACGGCAAAATAAACGCCGAGCTTAAGCACCTGACTCATACCATCCGCCACATAGGCGCCATTGAAGCTTATCTGGCGCTCACCGCTGTAACCATAAACAGTCAACACAGCCACCAGGACCAGAGTGAATAACGAAAACAGATAGGTCAGATGGCGATCCTGATCCTTGAGAAACAGATCGATCAGCAGCAGCAGACAGGCCATGCCGAGAACAAATATCTCGGGAAGCGCCAGTAGAAAATTGGGCATTTCAAAATTCATTTTATATTGCCATTATTGTATTGACAGCATCGAGTTTATAGCTTGGATTGCATCATATGGTGCAACAGATTGTTGACCGTGGCTTCCATCACTTGCAACAACGGCGCGGGCCAGAGACCCAGCAGCAACACCGCAACAGCCAGTATGCCCAGTATCAGGAATTCGCGCTTATTGATATCTTCCAACGCAGCTACCCGCTCATTCGCCACATCGCCAAAGATGACTCGTTTGACCATCCACAGGGTATAGGCGGCCCCCAAAATCAGGGTGGTCGCGGCCAGAAAAGCAAACCAGAAATTAGCCTTGAAGCTGCTGAGGATGACCATAAACTCACCGACAAAACCGGAGGTGCCTGGCAGACCCGTATTGGCCATCGAGAACAGCACCATAAACGCGGCAAAAATGGGCATGGTATTGACAACGCCGCCGTAGTCACTGATCTGGCGACTGTGCATACGGTCATACATTACGCCGACGCACAGGAACATCGCGCCGGAAATAAAGCCGTGGGACACCATCTGTACAATACCACCCTCGATGCCCATGACGGCACCTTCAAGACCACCGGTATTATCAAAAATGCGCCAGGCGATAAAAAAGCCGAGCGTAACAAAACCCATGTGCGCGATGGAGGAATACGCAATCAACTTTTTCATATCCTCCTGCGCCAGAGCGACAAAACCGACATAGACTACGGCGATCAACGAGAGGCTGATCATCAACCAGTCCAGCTCCTGGCTGGCATCGGGAGTGATCGGCAAAGAGAAACGCAGAAAGCCGTACGCGCCCAGCTTGAGCATAATGGCAGCCAGGATCACCGAACCGCCTGTGGGCGCTTCGACGTGCGCATCGGGCAACCAGGTGTGCACCGGCCACATCGGTACTTTAACGGCGAAGGCGATCAAAAAAGCCAGGAAAATCAGCAGTTGCGGCGTCATGCCCATAGGGTAGTTCTGGAAATCGGCAATCAGGAAACTGCCGGTCTGGAAGTGCAGATACAACAGCGCCACCAGCATGAACACCGAACCGAAAAAAGTGTAAATGAAAAACTTCATGGTGGCATACACCCGGCGAGGCCCACCCCAGATCCCGATGATCAGGAACATGGGAATCAACATGGCTTCCCAGAACACATAGAACAGAGCCGCATCCAGCGAGGCAAATACGCCGATCATCAGACCTTCCATGATCAGGAAGGCCGCCATGTACTGGGCCACCCGTTCCTTGATCACTTCCCATCCGGCCAGGACCACCAGCACGGTCATGAAGCTGGTCAACAGGATCAGCGGCATGGCGATACCGTCCACACCGAGGTTGTAATAGATATTAAATCGGGGAATCCATGCTATCGGTCCTTCAACAAACTGCATCGCCGCCGTGCTCGTGTCAAACGCGGTATAGAGCGGAATCGTGAGCACAAAGGTCAAAATGGAAAACAGTAACGCCAGCCTTCGCGCCACCGTCTTCTGCGACTCGCTGTTTGCGGACAGCACCGCAAGTCCCCCAAGGATGGGAGTCCAGATTACAAGGCTCAGAAGTGGCCAATCAGCAAACATTAAACATAACCCTGGTTAGAGAACAAATATGGCCAGCAAGGCCATTAGGCCGATGATCATGGCAAAGGCATAGGTGTACAGATAGCCGGTCTGGATGCGGCGCATCATGCCTGAAAACCACCCCATCGTATAAGCCGAGCCATTGACCACCAGCATATCAATTAGAAATACATCGCCCACCTTCCACAATATCTTCCCCAGCACGCGACCCCCGCCTGCGAAAAATATTTCATTGAAACGGTCGAAGCCGAACTTGTCCAGCATTATGTGATAAACAAACGACCATTTCCTGCAGAGGGTCTCGGGAATATCGGTGCGCTTTATATATAAGTACCAGGCCGTGACCACACCCGACAGCGCCAACCAGAACGGCAGAGTCAAGATGGAATGCAGCATCATGGCGCCGGGGCCGTGATATTCATGACTTAATTTAGCCAGTACGTCATGTTGAGGCAGAACAAAAATGGCATCACCGAAGAAGTGGCCAAAGGCCATGCTGCCAACAAAGAAGTAGCCGATCACGACCGAGGGAATAGCCAGTCCTATCAAAGGCAGCGTAACCACCAGAGGTGACTCGCGCAGGTGCGCACGGGTATGTTCATCCATGCGTTCCTTGCCATGAAAGACCAGGAAGTACATACGGAACGTGTAGAGCGCAGTGACAAAAACACTCAAGACTACGGCCACATAGGCATAGGTGGAACCCGGCAGGCTGGATTGGCCGACGGCTTCGATAATGGAATCCTTGGAGAAAAAGCCGGAAAAACCGGGCGTGCCAATCAGCGCCAGCGAACCCATCAACGAGGTAAACCAGGTGATAGGCATGTACTTGCGTAAACCGCCCATCTTGCGCATATCCTGTTCGTGATGCATGGCGATAATCACCGAACCCGCCGCGAGGAACAGCAGCGCCTTGAAAAAAGCGTGGGTCATGAGATGAAAAATACCCGCCGCATAGGCGGACGCGCCCAGCGCCACGGTCATATAACCCAACTGCGATAAAGTGGAATAGGCTATCACACGTTTAATATCATTCTGTACCAGTCCCAGCAGACCCATGAACAGTGCCGTCGTAGCACCAATCACCATGACAAAAGTCAGCGCGGTTTCCGAGAGTTCGAATAACGGCGACATGCGCGCCACCATGAAAATACCTGCCGTCACCATAGTCGCCGCATGGATCAAGGCCGAGATAGGGGTCGGACCTTCCATCGAATCCGGCAGCCAGACATGCAGCGGCACCTGCGCCGATTTACCCATCGCACCGATAAACAGTAAAATACAAATCAGGGTCGCCACCGACCACGACTGACCGCCAATGATATCAATGGTCTGGTCATTGAGGATGCTGGCATTGCTGAAGACTTGCGCATAATCCAGGGTGCCGAAATACATAAGCACCGCCGCAATACCCAGCAGGAAACCAAAATCGCCCACGCGGTTGACCAGAAAGGCCTTGAGATTGGCATAAATCGCTGTTTCTTTTTTGTACCAGAAACCAATCAACAAATAGGAAATCAGACCTACCGCTTCCCAGCCGAAGAATAACTGCATGAAGTTGTTGGACATCACCAACATCAGCATGGCAAACGTGAACAGGGAAATATAGCTAAAGAAACGCTTGTAGCCCGGATCGTCGCGCATGTAACCAATGGTATAGATATGCACCATGAGTGAAACAAAGCTCACCACTACCATCATCATGGCGGACAGTTTGTCGATCAAAAAGCCGATCTCGAAATGCACACCATCGCTGATCATCCAGGTATAAACCGTGCCGTTAAAACTGGCCGCACCATCGATAACGATGTGTTTGAATACATACAGGGACAGCAGGCAACTGATGCCGACACCGAGGCTTGTGACCCAGTGTGCGGCAGTGCGATCAAGCTGCCGTCCGAAAACGCCGGCCAGCACCGCGCCCAGTAGCGGCGCCAGTACAATCAATAGATAAATAGTCTGCATGTTCTACCCTTTCAGTGTATCCAGTTCTTCAACATTGATACTGCGCCGATTACGGAACAACACAACAAGAATCGCCAGACCAATGGCCGCTTCCGCCGCCGCCACCGTGAGGATAAAGAAAACAAACACCTGCCCCTCGATGTTATTAAGAAAGTGCGAAAAAGCGATAAAGTTCATATTTACCGCCAGCAGCATCAGCTCGATCGACATGAGTATAATGATCACATTCTTGCGGTTAAGAAAAATACCGGCAATGCTGAGTGAAAACAGAATCGCGCCAAGAATCAGATAATCAGACAGTTCGGGCATCTTATTTCCTCTCCTCGGCTTTCATTTTTACCATGCGCACACGATCATGGCGTTTCACCGCAATCTGCTCCGCTGGCTTCTGGTGTTTGGTATTAGGACGCCGCCGCAGGGTCAGGGTAATCGCGGCAATAATCGCGACCAATAAAATCACGGCGGCTATTTCAAAGGGATAAACATAGTTTGTATACAGCACCAGTCCCAGCGCTTGCGTATTGCTATAGGAAGGACCATGCAGGACGCTGTGGTTAAATGCGCTGCCATCGCCACTGACAACCCAGATCAGCATCCCGGCCATAGTCAGGGCCACCAGAATGCCGAGTGGCAAATAACGGATAAACCCCGCACGCATACGTTCGATGTTGATATCCAGCATCATCACCACGAACAGGAACAGCACCATCACCGCACCCACATACACCAGCACCAGCACAATCGCGAGGAATTCGGCCTTGATGAGCAGCCAAAGCACGGCGCTGGCAAAAAAGGCCAGTACCAGGAACAAGGCGGCCTTGACCGGGTTGCGCACGGTAATCACCATGCTGGCGCTGGCGATGAGCAGTACGCTGAAGATATAAAAAATAAATTTTTCTATGCCCATTTCTGTCTATTCACTCTGGTTAGCGGTAGCGCGCATCCTGTTCACGGGCCTGGGCGATCTGTACTTCGTACTTGTCGCCCACCGCCAGCAGTTTTTCCTTGGTCATATACAGATCAGCCCGTTCCTCGCCGTGATATTCAAAAATATGCGTTTCAACAATGGAATCCACCGGGCAGGATTCTTCACAATAACCGCAGAAAATACACTTGGTCAGATCAATCTCATAACGTGTTGTGCGGCGAGTGCCATCCTCGCGTTCTGCCGATTCAATCGTAATCGCCAACGCCGGACAGACTGCTTCGCACAGTTTGCAGGCGATACACCGTTCTTCACCATTGGGATAACGGCGCAGAGCATGCAAGCCGCGAAAACGCGGTGACAAGGGCGTGCGCTCTTCCGGATAACGCAGCGTCATCTTGGGCTTGAAAAAATAGCGCCCGGTCACGTTCATGCCCTTGAGCAGCTCCAGCAGAAACAGGCTTTTCATGAATTGTACAAAATGCTTCATATTTTCCCGCCCCTTCTATGCCGCTGAAAACCAGGGCGGCAGCCCGGCCAGAATGGCAATGCCAAGAACCAGCAGCCAGACGATCGTGATCGGAATAAAGACCTTCCAGCCCAGGCGCATGATCTGATCGTAACGATAACGGGGAAAGGTGGCGCGGAACCAGAGGAAGAAAAACAGGAACACCGCAATTTTGATGAAGAACCAGTGGATACCGCTACCCAGTAACGGCCCCAGTAGCGGTATCTCAAATACCGAATCCGGCAACAATCCGGCCAGCGGTGACAGCCAGCCGCCCAGAAACATCACCGAAGCCAACGCGGAGATCAGGATCATGTTAGCGTATTCAGCAAGGAAGAATACGGCAAACGGCATACCGGAATATTCAACGTGGAAGCCGGCTACGATTTCCGATTCACCTTCGGCCATGTCGAAGGGCGCGCGATTGGTTTCCGCCACCCCGGAAATAAAATAAATCACAAACAGAGGCAACAGCGGCCACATATACCAACTGACGAAGCCGTAGCCTTCCTGCCCACGAACAATATCACCAAAATTAAGACTGCCTGCCGCCATCAGCACCCCCACCAGGGCAAAACCCATCGCGATTTCATAGGACACGATCTGTGCGGCCGAACGCATGGCGCCCAGCAGCGCATATTTCGAGTTAGACGCCCAGCCGGCGATGATCACACCATAGACACCGATGGAGGTGATCGCCAGCACATAGAGCAGCCCGGCATTGACATTCGCCAGTACCATTTGGGCATCAAAGGGAATCACCGCCCAGGCGGCAAGCGCAGGACCAATCAGCAATAAGGGAGCCAGCAAAAACAGGAATTTGCTGGCCTTGGCCGGAATGATGATTTCCTTGAACATCAGCTTCAGGGCATCCGCAATAGGTTGCAGACTACCGTTCCAGCCCACCCGGGTCGGCCCCAGCCGCACCTGCATGGCGCCGATAATCTTACGCTCAGCATAGGTTAAATAGGCCACCGCCAACATCAATGGCAAAACAATCACCACGATCTTGATAAGGATGATAATGACCGTCACCCACCCTGATGGCAGGAAACTTAATAGCGATGTTATCCACTCAATCATGCTGGGGGCTTGCCTTGTCCGGATTCAGTTTCATCAGTTTAATCAACCTTGCCGCATTCACTTACACAGGTCAATGACGCCATACGCGGCACCCAGCGCTGAGGTTTCTTCCAGCGCGACCGGAATCATCACGCACGCATCCGGTATGGATTCATCGATCACCAGCGGCAGGCTTACGCTGCAACTCCCCTGCACCGCCTGCACATTATCTTCATTGGCAACACCTGTACGCTTAGCCGTAGCTGCATTCAGATAAATCGCGGCGACAATGGCATCACGGGTATCCTGCAGCGGCTGCGCGCGGCGCACCAGCATGTCCACGGCATACATGGGCAGGTGGCCGATACGTTGTAAGCCGCCATCTCCGCTGTCCAGGCTGGGGCAGCGCCAGGGACCGGAAGGGGAAAGCTCAAGACCCTCACAGCGAACCTTGAGTTCGTCCCGCACCTCGTCCGAAGACAAATACTCAAAGCCATCGAGTTCGAATAGATTACCCAGCACCCGCAATACTTTCCATCCCGGCCGCGCCTCGCCCGGCGGCGTGCAACTGCCGTTAAAACTCTGCCAGTCTCCAGCACCGTTGACCAGCGTGCCGGAAGTTTCCGCAAAGGGCGCAATCGGCAACAGCACATCGGCCGACGCCTTCATATTCTCACTCATATAGCTTGTCATGCTGATGACAAACTCGGCATGGCGTACCACATCGTGGGCGGCACTGGCATTCGCACAGTCAAGTTCCGGTTCTACATTCAACAGTACGCAGGCCATCAGATGTTTAGCCAGCACGGCGGTTTTGTCATTCTCCACTGTCGCGCCGCCCGGTCCCTGATGCGGCACCGCACCCGCCAGCCAGGCGCCCAGCGCATTGGCGCCTTCGCTCAGAGATCCCAGACTGGCGTTAGTGGACTCGGCAATCAGCCCGGCCAGGGCGCGAATACCGGCCAGCTCGTTCTGGCTCATGGCCTGGGTTCCGATCAGCACGGCCGCCTTTTCTGCACTTTTCAAATGATGTGCGATAGCCCGATGCGTGCCGTTAACCTCCACCGCCGCCAAGATGGCCGAGAGACCATCCGGCATTTCGCTGCTGCTGATTTCTTCCATTAACACCTTACATATCGCAGCCAGTGAACGCAGCATGTCCGCCGGTGAAACCACCAGCATCTCGGCCAGCGGGAAATTAAAATCATAGTCCAGCGCATTGATGGCCATGATATTTGCGCCTTTGAGCGCGGCCTTGCGCAAACGATGGGCGGCAATGGGCTGGTCCTTGCGAATACAGGCACCAATTAACAACGCAGCATTCAGGTTTTCCAGTTCCGCCACCGGCAACCCCAGCACTGGATAAGCGCCACTTGCCGTATCGCTGCTGAAATCCTGTTGACGCAAACGATGTTCGATATTGTCGCAGCCCAGGCCACGCATCAGTTTTTGCAACAGGTACATTTCTTCGAGGGTACTGGAGGGGGATACCAGCGCCCCCAGATGCCTGGCATCATATTTATTGATGACGGTCTTGAGACCTTCCACGGCATAATTCAATGCCGTCGGCCAGTCCACCGCCTTCCAGTCGTCGCCCTGCTTGATCATCGGCTGTGTCAGACGGTCATCACTGTCCAGTGCGGTATAGCTAAAACGATCCCGATCGGAAAGCCAGCATTCATTGATACCGTTATTCTCGCGCGGCAGCACCCGCATAACTTTGTTGCGCCGCACCTCGATATGGATATTGGAACCGATGCAATCATGGGCGGCGATACTGTCAATAGGGATGTTTTCCCAGGCACGGCCGTGAAAACGGTAAGGCTTCGAGGTCAGGGCGCCCACCGGACAGAGATCGATCACGTTACCCGACATTTCAGAATTCACCGCGCGTTCGACATAGGTGCCGATGCGCATATGTTCGCCGCGACCGGTTGCGCCCAGTTCCATAATACCGGCAATTTCCTGACCAAAACGCACACAGCGGGTACAGTGGATACAACGGGTCATTTCGGTAGCAATCAGCGGGCCGATATCCTTGTCCCGCAACACGCGCTTGGGTTCGTGATAGCGACCTCTATCCAGCCCGAACCCCATCGAAGTATCCTGCAAGTCGCACTCACCACCCTGATCGCAAACGGGACAGTCCAGCGGATGGTTGATCAGCAGAAATTCCATCACGCCCTTCTGGGCATCCAGGGCTTTGGCCGAATGCGTCAGAACCTTCATGCCGTCCGTCACCGGGGTGGCGCAAGCCGGTACCGGCTTGGGCATTTTCTCGATGTCCACCAGACACATGCGGCAGTTGGCGGCAACCGACAGTTTGCGGTGATAACAGAAACGCGGAATCGTCATACCGGCGCTATCAGCGGCTTCGATGACCATGGTTCCCTGCGGAACCTGGAGCTTCTTGCCGTTAATTTCGATATTGACCATCTGTTTCGTTACCTGTTTATTCATATCCGTCTGACATCAGACCATGCACTTGCCGTGGTCGATGTGATACTGGAATTCTTCACGGTAGTGCTTGAGGAAACCCTGTACCGGCATGGCAGCCGCATCACCCAGCGCGCAGATGGTGCGCCCGCGAATACTGCCGGCCACATCACCCAGCAGCGTCAGATCGTCCTGTCGGCCCTGACCGTGCTCGATGCGATGCATCACTTTCGCCAGCCAGCCAGTGCCTTCACGGCAGGGCGTACACTGGCCGCAGGATTCTTCATAATAAAAGTGCGACAAGCGCGCCAGGACTCTGACCATGCAGGTCGTTTCATCCATGACGATCACCGAACCTGCGCCGAGCATGGAACCTGCTTTGGAAATAGAATCATAATCCATGTCGGTTTCCATTATGATTTCAGCAGGCAATACCGGCGTGGAGGAGCCGCCCGGTATCACGGCCTTTAGCTTACGGCCATTACGAACCCCGCCCGCCATCTCCAACAGTTCGGCAAAGGGTGTTCCCATCGGGACTTCAAAATTCCCCGGCTTGTTGATATGCCCGGAAACACAGAATAATTTGGTGCCACCGTTGTTGGGCTTGCCCATGTCCAGAAACCATTGTCCGCCCTTCGCCAGAATCACCGGCACTGAGGCCAGGGTTTCGGCATTGTTAATGGTCGTCGGTCTGCCATACAGGCCAAAACCGGCCGGAAACGGTGGCTTGAAACGAGGCTGGCCTTTCTTGCCTTCGATGGATTCCAGTAATGCCGTTTCCTCGCCGCAGATATAGGCGCCAGCCCCATAATGGGCATTCAGTTCAAAGTTGAAACCGGAACCAAACAGATTCTTGCCCAGCAGCCCTTCGGCATACGCTTCTTCCAGCGCGGCTTCAAAACGCTTGATAGGTTCGGAAAATTCCCCGCGAATGTAGTTGTAGCCCTTGCTTGCGCCGATACAGTAGCCGGCGATGATCATGCCTTCAATCAACTGATGGGGGTTATAGCGCAGAATATCACGATCCTTACAGGTACCCGGTTCACCTTCATCAGAATTACAGACAATGTATTTCTGACCCTCGGCATTGCGCGGCATGAAACTCCATTTAAGCCCCGTCGGGAATCCCGCACCACCCCGGCCCCGTAAGGCCGAGAGCTTGAGTTCCTCAATCAAATCATTGACCGGGGTTTGCTCGGTGAGTATTTTTTTGATGACCTCGTAACCGCCCACGCTACGATAACTGTCCAACGTCCAGGGCTTGTCCAGATGCAGGGTGCGGAAGCAGACTTCATTCGCCATACGCTGCTTCCCCCTGGCAAAAAGTGATCAATAACACCATCTCCAAATTCATATTCAATCCAGCCCGTCCAGGATTTCATCCACAACTTCAGGCGTCAGGTTGCCGTGATACTGATCAGCGATCTGGAACATGGGCGCTTCGACACAGGCACCGAGGCATTCAACCTCTTTCAGGGTAATACGGCCATCGCGAGTAGTCTCACCCAGGCCAATACCCAGGCGTTTGTGCAGATGGGCGACTATCTCATCCGAACCGCGCAGCATGCAGGAAATATTGGTGCAGACACAGATCTTGTGTTTACCCACCGCTTCCAGTTCATACATGCTATAGAAGGTCGCCACTTCATAAACCGCAATCGGTGGCATGTCCAGATATTCCGCCACCGCATCTTTCAGATCATTGCTCAGATGACCCTTGTTTTGATTCTGTACGATACGCAATGCCGCCATGACAGCAGAACGCTTCTGCTGCGGCGGATATTTGGCTATCCAGCGATCGATTTCGGCTTTGGAAGCCTCGCTTATCAATCCCCGTTTGCTTTGCGTTTTTTTCTGCTGCGCCATCACCGGTCAATCTCTCCAAACACAATGTCCATGGTGCCGATTATGGCCACCACATCCGAGATCATATGTCCCTGGGTCATCTCATGCATGGCCGACAGATGCGCAAAACCTGCGGCGCGAATTTTCAGACGATAGGGCTTGTTGGCCCCGTCGGAAACCAGATAAACACCAAACTCGCCCTTGGGATGCTCAATCGCGCTATAGACTTCACCTGCAGGCAGCGAATAACCTTCACTAAAGAGCTTGAAGTGATGGATCAGGGATTCCATATCAGTTTTCATGTGTTCCCGCGATGGCGGCGTGATCTTGTGATCATCCAGCATCACGGGACCCGGATTATGACGTAACCAGTCTATGCACTGACGAATAATACGGTTCGACTGACGCATTTCTTCAATCCGTACCAGATAACGATCATAACAGTCACCATGAGTACCGACGGGAATGTCGAATTCAAGCTTGTCATAGACTTCATAGGGTTGCTTCTTGCGCAGATCCCATTCCACTCCGGAACCGCGTAACATCGGCCCGGTCATCCCCAGCTGTTTAGCGCGTTCCGGGGTCACGATGCCGATGTCCACCGTGCGCTGCTTCCAGATACGGTTATCGGTAAGCAGCGTTTCATACTCATCCACATAGGTGGGGAAACGGTTGGTGAAATCTTCAATGAAATCCAGCAGGGAACCGCTACGGACTTCGTTCATGCGTGCGGTTTCGGTTTCATTTTTATATTTACTGGGTTTGTACTGCGGCATGCTATCCGGTAAATCACGATAGACGCCACCGGGACGATAGTAGGCGGCATGCATACGCGCGCCGGAAACCGCCTCATACATGTCCATGAGGCTTTCACGCTCACGAAAACAGTAGAGGAACATGGTCATGGCGCCGACATCCAACGCATGGGCGCCCAACTGGAAGATGTGATTCAGCAGGCGGGTGATTTCATCGAACATCACCCGGATGTACTGAGCCCGTTCGGGCGCTTCAATGCCCAGCATTTTTTCCAGTGCCAGCACATAACCGTGTTCATTGCATATCATGGAAACATAATCGAGGCGATCCATGTAGGGAATGCTTTGATTATAAGGTTTACTCTCAGCCAGTTTTTCAGTGCCGCGATGCAACAGGCCAATATGGGGATCCGCGCGCTGCACCACCTCGCCATCCAGTTCCAGCACCAGACGCAACACCCCATGGGCGGCCGGATGCTGGGGACCGAAATTCAGAGTGTAATTATGAAACTCAGGCATCGCTTTGCTTCTCCGTCGGCTTCTCCCGTCCCTCATAACGGAAATCATCCCGGATCACGCGTGGCTGGTTAATGCGCGGCTCGATACTGAGGGGTTCATAGACGACACGCTGCTTGTCCGGATCGTAACGCACTTCCACCTGGCCCGAGAGAGGGAAGTCCTTACGGAAGGGATGACCGATAAAACCGTAGTCCGTCAGGATGCGGCGCAGATCAGGGTGGCCTTCAAAAATAATACCGAACAGGTCAAAGGCTTCACGTTCAAACCAGTTGGCGCAATTCCAGATGTCAATCACTGAATCCACCATCGGCCGTTCATCGTCAAGCCAGGTCTTTACCCGGGCGCGGCGATTGTTACTGACCGACAACAAATGATAGACCACCGCGAAGCGCGGTCCCGTCCAGGTGGGTGCGCTATGCTCATCTTTTCCGTAATGCAGATAGTCCACACCACAAACATCCACCAGTTGATCATACCTGAAGCTGTCCACATCCCGCAGTTCCCGGCAAACATCCAGCAACTGTGTTTTGGCAACTGTAATCGTCAATTCATTATACTTCACCTGACAGTCTTCGATCCTGTCCTCAAAATGCTCGCGCACTTTATCGGCTAAATCATCGTAATATCCGGACATATAATCTGACTCGAATTATCGGGCAATGGTATTGGTTCGGCGGATCTTGTTCTGTAGCTGCATGACGCCGTAGATCAAGGCCTCTGCGGTGGGCGGACAACCCGGTACATAGATATCAACCGGCACCACACGATCGCAGCCGCGCACCACCGAATAGGAATAATGATAATAACCACCGCCATTGGCGCAGGAACCCATGGAAATCACCCAGCGCGGTTCGGCCATCTGGTCATAGACCTTGCGCAAAGCCGGCGCCATTTTGTTGCACAGCGTACCCGCCACGATCATGAGATCGGACTGACGCGGCGTCCCCCGGAAAATACCCGCGCCAAAGCGATCCAAATCATAGCGCGCCGTGGCGGAGTGCATCATTTCGACCGCGCAGCAAGCCAGGCCAAACGTCATGGGCCAAAGCGAGCCCGTACGCGCCCAGTTAATCAGCTTGTCGGCACTGGTGGTGACAAAGCCTTCATTGAAAATCCCTTCTATTCCCACTCCAGGCCTCCTTTTTTCCACTCGTAAATAAAACCGACCACCAGGATGCCAAGGAAGACCACCATGGCGGCATAACCAAACATGCCTATTTCCTTCAGTACGACGGCCCAGGGAAACAGAAAGGCGATTTCGAGATCGAAAATAATAAACAGGATGGCGACCAGATAGTAACGCACGTCGAATTTCATTCGCGCATCTTCGAAGGCTTTAAAGCCGCATTCGTATGGAGAGAGCTTTTCATCATCCGGACGATGCGGTCCCATCATAAAGCCAATGGTAATCATAACGCCGCCGACAACGACGCCTACCAGGATGAAAATGAATACCGGGAGGTAATTTTCTAGCATAAATTCACAGTCCCTTCAATCCAACTATAAACAGTGATCGCTGTTTCGACATTATTTTAGCTTCATTGCCGATGTCTTGTTAACGTGTTGCTATTACCTTCAGGAGTGTGCAGTCTAGGCCAGTCACTCCATAAGTGCAAGCTTAAAGGATTCTGTTATGTCTTATTATTTCAATGTGTTATCGCAACTGTCGGAATAGGTTATTAGCGGCATAATAGAGTTGTTTCCCCATTATTACTATTGGGGTGAACAACCTGTACCCATGAAGGATCATTCAAAACAGGGCGCTGCCGGTTTGATTGCAAAACAAGATTCGTGCGCTGACAATACCCCTTGACGGAGTCCTAAACATTGGCAAAAAACGAGATTAGATAACATTGAATATTGGTGCCGAAGGCCGGACTCGAACCGGCACGGCTTACGCCACTACCCCCTCAAGATAGCGTGTCTACCAAATTCCACCACTTCGGCAATATTCAAAGTTACTGAGAAAACCGGTTAGCAGACTACTTGCTGACCGGTACACCGTCGTCCGGTGCATTCTTGCTGACCGGTACACTGCCGTGCCGGGGAACCTTCTTGCCAGCCGGTACACTGTCACCCGGCACTTTCTTGCTGATTGGAGCACCTGTTACCGGAACATCGGTTCCCGCTGTCCCGCTTTTGGGCGCTGGCGGTACGGGCTGTTCGGTTTTACTTGACTGGGCGGCATGCGTTTCCACCACACTTTCAGGTTTTGCCAAATTCGACGCCAGGGTAAACAGGGTCAGGCTGGTAACAAAAAACAGGGTGGCCAGTACCGCCGTAGTACGGGTTAGAAATGAGGCCGAACCCTGACTGCCAAAAACTGTCCCGGAAGCGCCACTGCCGAAAGCGGCGCCGGCATCGGCACCCTTGCCCTGCTGCAGTAGCACCAGCGCAATCAACCCGGCCGCAATCAATACGTGAATGACCAATATAATGTTATACAGCATAATAGCTTCTTGAATGTAGGTTGCAATAAATCTGTTCCCGGGTTTCGCTTCGCTCCGCCCGGGGGACGCTAGTTTATCAGGGTGCTCTATCTTTGTCGTGACCTAAATAACTGTTCCAAATATCCGTACACTTTAGTACCTTAGAAATGATTTTCTGTGCATTTTACAGAAAATTATTTCGTGAAGG
>ENA-ORDP01000882-ORDP01000882.1-marine-sediment-metagenome-genome-assembly--contig:-NODE-882-length-18101-cov-8.780117_pt1 | contig 18101 bp, 20 predicted proteins | sample MGYA00248627_ERZ508539 | MGnify/ENA primary metagenome ERZ508539 (study PRJEB26208, sample SAMN05571518) | marine sediment metagenome | biome: deep sea; feature: Hydrothermal vent; material... | reverse complement strand
GTGAGGATTAAGCCATCCCAATAGGCACGCGCAGAGATAAGCCATTCTGGCCATTTGCCCTTTCTCTGCAAATGCAACAATAGCACCTCTTCCACATCAACCCAGGTGTAGAGACGCATATCAGCTGGAATCAAGATACTATTCCCTCCTTCTGTATCCAGTCACTGATCTTCCATAACCAGTTTATCAGCATTTTTTCATCTTTACGATCAATGAGGGCCCCGTAACGCCAAGCTTGATGAGCTTGCTTTATTGGCTGTGGCTGGTCTTTTCCGTCTTTCTTTAGATGAAAGCTAAAGCTAGAGGTTGCTCCAACGAGCTGAGCAGAGAGCCTGAGCTCCTTGACCCATGCTTGAAGATCATGGCCCCTGCTAAGAAGCATTTCATTGATGATATTCTTCTTCATCAACTTATTCCGTCGAAGATACACTGATTTGAGTCCACACTCGACAGCGTAAAACAAGAGCAAATAGTGTGAAGCATCATTGGCATTGACTGCGACTCGATCATGCATTCGAAAGGCTTTCCCTAACTCGCTAAATCCCACGGGTATCATTTACCCTTCCTTTTTTCTAGCGCTCCTTGAAATCACCAAAGCAATTATACTGCATAGTGCATGCAGGCTCAATCACTAGAAGTGTATCTCGGAGGGAGAATGGTCTTGACGATTTCCAGCATGTACGTCGGTTTAGCGGCGCCGATCTGTCAGCTAGCTGACAGAATACAGCGGCAGCCAAACCGATCCGTAAGCGGGCCTACAGACCTACCGACCGCTTAGCCCTATAGTGACTGGAAATCCCGATGAGAGAAAAGGTGGTGGCTAGGGTGCTTAACCGAACTGACGAGCGATCCAGAGGCAAACGGGTGCATCAGCAGGGCGCAAATGAAAAAGCTATCCAGCGTTGGTTGGATCAGATGCTCTCCCCTCAGCTAACTTCGGCAGGAAACTGGAGGTCGCGAACAACTCTTACAACCTCAATCAAGCCGGAGCCCCATAATTAAGATATTGTCAGCTCAGTCGTCACTCGTGATCGCCGTTATGTTCTCGGCTTTGGTCAGAGTCGCTTGAAATAGCCGATGAATATGCCCCAAGGCGGCCGCCTTCTCGGCAGCACTGAAGCCGGAGATGGCGTCGACCGGATGGATGATCTTGTACCAGCGATGGCCCGCGCCTGCGGCCGTATATTGCACACAGATGTTGGCCACCGTGCCGCAGATGATCAGTGTGTCAACCCCGCGTAGCCGCAATTGATGGTCTAGCTCCGTGGCGTAGAAGGCATCGTAACGCGGCTTGCGTATGAGCAAATCACCCTCTTGGGGCGCCAGCTCGGGGATGATCTCCCAGCCCCAGGAGCCCTCCTGCACATGCTCGCCCCAGAGGGCCCATTCGGGGCTGCCAGGACGGTGAGTATCTTGGGTATAGACCACCAGCATGCCCTGCTCGCGGGCAAAACTGAGCAAACGCCGGCAAGCTGCGATGGTCTGGCGGGCTGCGGCTACAAAGAGCGTTCCCTGGGGGTCAACGAAGTCATTTTGCATGTCCGCGATCAACAGCGCCGTGCGCTCCGGGACGACCGCCACCTGCTCGCTCAGCTCTAGCTCCGGTACTTCAAGCGTCCAAGCCATGGATCAAGCCTCCTGAGTTATTATAGATGCTAGCTCTCCCATCTTGCCAAGCGGCCGGCCGCCGGTCTAAAATCTTAGCCAGCCTAACGAGAGGTGAGTTCATGAATCGAGCCGCAGCCTTGGCATTGGTCCAAGAGTACACCCAGAATCAGAACCTGATCAAGCACATGCTGGCCGTAGAGGCGGCCTTGCGCGCCTACGCCCGCAAGTTCGGCGAGGACGAAGAGACTTGGGGGGTCGTCGGCCTGATCCACGATTTTGACTATGAAAAATACCCCAACCAGGCCCATCATCCCACTCAAGAACATCCCACGAGCGGGGTGGTCATCCTGCGCGAGCGCGGCTGGCCGGAGGATATTTGTCAGGCGATCCTGGCCCATGCCGATTACACCGATGTTCCCCGTCAGAGCCGGCTGGCCCAAGCGCTCTATGCTTGCGACGAGCTCACCGGCCTGATCGTCGCCGTGGCCCTGGTGCGGCCCTCAAAAAAACTGGCCGATGTGGACCTAAAGGCCATCAAGAAGAAGTGGAAAGACAAGGGCTTCGCCCGTGGGGTGCAGCGTGAGGATATCGAGCGTGGGGCCCAAGAGCTGGGTGTTCCGCTCGCGGTGCATATCGAGACGGTGCTGGAGGCCATGCAGGGGATCGCCGCTCAACTAGGTCTATAATAGCCGTCATCAGAGCTTAAGTTTCCTAAGCTCTCGTCCTCCTCCAGCCCCTTGAGGCTATATAGCCGCTCATCCCGCAGCAGCAGCGGTTGACGACAGTGGACGCAGATTTTAACTTTGCCTTCGGACAAAAAGGGACCGTTCAGCTCATCGCAGATGGGACAGGCGGCCCAGCGGGCCTCCCGCAGGGCCAGGAGATAGATCGAGGCCACGAAGGCTAGCGTACCATAGAGCCAGGGTCCCAGACGGGGTAGCAGCAGCAATGGCGCGCTCAGGGTCAAGATCAGCGCCACCCGTCCGGTGCTGCCTAGCCAGCCTAGCAGTTGCCAGTTGGCCGGTTGAGGCGGGGCGCTCCGCGCCAGCGCCTCGCCGGCCTCCCGCTGCCAACTGGACCAGTCGGCCTCGAAGGTGCCCAGCGACGCGGCCAGCGCCCGCAGCCGCTGACCGATCCCTTGCTCCAGCGCCAGCAAGCGGTCCAGCGAGATGGAAGCGGGCAACGCTGCGTCGGCACCGAGTATACCCTCATAGAATTCCAGCACTTGCCGGCGCAGCTCGGCGGCACGGTCCTGTAGGCCGTCCAGCTCCTGGCGCAATGACTCTTGGGGCAAGCGCGCCAGTTTTTCTAGGTCTATCTCGGTGGAAAAACGCTCTAGCTCACCGCTCAGCTCCCACAGACTGTTGCTCACCGCGGTCAACCAGCGCCTCAGTCCGGTGGCCGAGGCCGCAGAGTCGCGGTGGGGCAAGGGCTGATCTTTCAACCAGCCGGAGAGCGCTTGCTCCGGACCGAAGAGGCCCCCAGAGCGCCGCGCACGCGGTGCTGAGGCCGACCGGCGCACTCCAATCAAGCGCAGCAAGCTATCCCAACGCATGGTTCTAGCATGACGGTTTTTGCGGCTGCGGGCAAGCCGGGAGTGCCCGCAGCATTGCCTCCGCTCAGCCGGCCTGCTAGACTTCGCCATCATGCTCAAACGGGTCCTGGTGGCCAATCGAGGCGAGATCGCCCTGCGGGTGATTCGGGCCTGTCACGAGTTGGGCAGCGAAGCGATAGCCGTTTATTCTGACGCCGACCGGGACGGCCTGCCGGCGCGTCTGGCCGATGGGGCCTACCGGCTGGGGCCGCCACCCGTCGCGCAGAGCTACCTGCGGGCGCGCCGCCTGATCGCCATCGCCCGGCGGGCCGGTTGTGATGGTCTGCATCCGGGTTACGGTTTGTTGGCGGAGAACGCCGAGTTCGCCGCGCAGGTCGAGGCCGCCGGCCTGGCCTTCGTGGGGCCGAGCCCCAACGCGATCAGGCTGATGGGCGACAAGGTGGCCGCGCGCCGACTGGCCCGTGAACACCAGGTGCCCACCGTGCCCGGCTCCTTCGCGCCGCTCCCGGATCTGGCCCAGGCGCGGCGGCAGGCAGAGCGACTAGGCTACCCGGTCCTGCTCAAGGCCGCCGCCGGCGGCGGGGGCAAGGGCCTGCGCCTGGTGAGCCGGCCCGACGAACTTGAGAACGCCTATGAGCGCGCCGCCGCCGAGGTGGCCCAGGGGTTTGCCGACCGCTCTCTATATTTAGAAAAGTTCATCCCCCGGGCCAAACATATCGAAGTCCAGGTGTTGGCCGATGGGGCAGGTCAAGTCCTGCACTGCTACGAGCGCGACTGCTCGGTCCAGCGCCGTCACCAGAAGCTGATCGAAGAGTCCCCCGCGCCGCGGCTGGGCTCGGAGAAGCGGGCGGAGCTGGGCCGCGCGGCACTGGAGATCACCCGCGCTTGCGGCTACCGCAGCGCCGGCACAGTGGAGTTTCTCTATGACATCACCGAAGAGCGCTATTATTTTCTGGAGATGAACACCCGGATTCAGGTCGAGCACCCGGTCAGCGAGCTGGTCACCGGGATAGACCTGGTTCAGCAGCAACTGCGCCTTGCCTCCGGAGAGAAACTGTCTCTGACGCAGCAGCAGCTTCGCCCGCGCGGCGCGGCGCTGGAGTGCCGCATCTACGCCGAAGACGCTCAGCAGGATTTTGCCCCCTCTCTGGGACAAATCGAGGAGCTGATCCTGCCCAGCGGTCCAGGCGTGCGGGTGGACTCCGGGGTGGACCGGGGCGACCGGGTCACACGCTATTACGATCCGCTGCTGCTCAAACTGATCGTCTGGGCCGAAGATCGGCCGGGGGCCATCGCCCGAATGGAGCGGGCGCTCAAAGAGTTCACGCTGCTGGGGGTGGCGACCACGGCAGAGTTTCACCGACGGGCCCTGCGCGCAGCTGGTTTTCTGGACGGCAGCTATGACACGGACTTCGTCGCCAGCTTGGGGCCGCCGGGGCAGCTAGACGCCTTGAGTCGGCGACAGTTGGCGGTGGCCGCGGCACTGCTGCGTGAGGCGCAGCGCGCTCCGCTCGCCCCTGACGCGGCGCGGACGGAGTCCGCCTGGAAAGGAGCCTCCTGGCCCGATGAGACGCTATACGGTTGAGATCGCCGGCCAAGCCTTGGAAGTGGTGCTGGAGCACGACCGGCGCGGGCGGCTCTGGGCGGAGGTGGAGGGCCAACGGATGGTGGTGGAGCTGCGCCCGCTGGCGGGACGGGCGCTCTACACGCTGATCTGGGGGAGGCGCTCAATCGGTTTAGGCTGTGCCGGCCGGGGCAGCGGCTATCGGCTGCAGCGGGAAGGACAGGTTTATCATCCAGTCAAGGTCGAGCGCTCGGCGGTGCATGCGCTGCGCCGGCACCTCAAGGGGCGCTCCCTGGCCCGCTCCGACCGGTTGGAGCTGCGGGCCCACCTGCCGGGCCTGGTGGTCAAAGTCGCGGGCCAGCCCGGCCAACTGGTGCGCCAGGGGCAAGGGCTGGTGATCATCGAGGCGATGAAGATGGAGAACGAGCTGCGGGCGCCCTGCGACTGCCTCATCGAGGCGATCAAGGTCAAGGTCGGCGCAGAGGTCAAGCGGGGCACGCTGCTCTGCATCCTGCGTCGCAGCTAGCGGTCTTGCCTCTGGTCAGTACCTGTTCTATCTGGTAAGATTAGCCCGAAGCGGGCCGACGTAGCTCAGTTGGTAGAGCAACGGTTTTGTAAACCGTGGGTCGGGGGTTCGAATCCCTCCGTCGGCTCCAGTACGAGAGTTGCGAGAGCAGGCTGCCCCGGTTAAAATAGGTCAATGACGCGCGGCAGGCAGGGGTACCCAAGCGGTCAACGGGGGCAGACTGTAAATCTGCTGGCTGGTGCCTTCGGGGGTTCAAATCCCTCCCCCTGCACCCTTTTGCTTTATGACCATCCGTCCGTTATAATGGGAAATCCGCCCGTGTAGCTCAGTCGGTAGAGCGTTACCTTGGTAAGGTAAAGGTCACCGGTTCGATTCCGGTCGCGGGCTCCCAAAGTCAAACATTCCTGGGGCGGTGGAGCGGCAGAAGAGCAGCGTAAGCTGCCGGCCAGGATAATTCTATAGGAGGTCAGAAGGAGATGGCGAAAGCCAAATTTGAGAGGACTAAACCCCACATCAACGTTGGCACCATCGGTCACATCGACCATGGTAAGACGACGCTGACCGCGGCGATGACCCGCGTGCTGGCCAACAAGGGCCTGGCCAAAGAGTGCAGTTACGATGACGTCTCCAAGCCCAGCGCCAAGCAGGGGCGTCGCGATCCCACCAAGGTGTTGACCATCGCCATTGCGCACGTGGAGTACGAGACGACTAAGCGCCATTACGCGCATATAGACTGCCCTGGCCACGCCGACTACGTCAAGAACATGATCACCGGCGCGGCCCAGATGGACGGGGCGATCCTGGTCGTCTCCGCCGCCGACGGCCCGATGCCGCAGACCCGCGAGCACGTGCTGCTGGCCCGCCAGGTGAATGTGCCCTGCATCGTCGTCTTTCTGAATAAAGTCGACCTGGTAGATGACCCTGAGCTGGTCGATCTGGTTGAGATGGAAGTGCGCGAGCTGCTGAGCAAGTATGACTTCCCCGGCGACGATATCCCGGTGATCCGTGGCTCGGCGCTGGGCGCCTATCAGAACCCCGGCGACGAAGAGGCTATCAAGCCCATCTTGGAGCTGCTGGACACCCTGGACGATTACATCCCCGAGCCCAAGCGCGAGGTGGATAAGCCCTTCCTGATGCCCATCGAGGATGTTTTCAGCATCAAGGGGCGAGGCACGGTGGTCACCGGGCGGGTGGAGCGCGGTCAGATCACCCCCGGGGCTGAGGTGGAGATCGTAGGCATCCGACCGGGTATCCAAAAGACGGTGGCTACCAGCCTGGAGATGTTCAACAAGACGCTGGATAAGGTCATAGCCGGGGACAATGTGGGCATCCTGCTGCGGGGCATCGAGCGCGAAGCGGTCGAGCGGGGCATGGTGTTGGCCGCACCGGGTTCGATCACGCCGCACACCAAGTTTGAGGCGCAGATCTATGTGCTCAGCAAGGATGAAGGCGGGCGGCATACACCCTTCTTCACCGGTTATAAGCCGCAGTTCTACCTGCGCACCACCGACGTGACCGGCATAGTGGACCTGCCCGAAGGGGTGGAGATGGTGATGCCCGGCGACAATATCCAAGGGACCGCCGAGCTGATCAAGCCGGTAGCGCTGGAAGAGGGTGTGCGCTTCGCCATCCGCGAGGGCGGCCACACCGTAGGGGCCGGCGTGGTGACCAAGGTCCTGCAGTAAAGGGCTGAGATATCATGCAAGAACATGTCACGCTCGCCTGCTCCGAATGCCGGCGACGCAACTATCATACTACCAAGAACCCCAAGAATATGAGTGGCAAGCTGCAGTTGCAGAAATACTGCAAATGGTGCCGCAAGCACACTCAGCACAAGGAAGTATAGGCCCGTGGCTCAATTGGCAGAGCAGCCGACTCCAAATCGGCAGGTTGGGGGTTCGAATCCTCCCGGGCCTGCCATGGGTTCTCAGCAAATAGGCCTAACAACAGGTAGTCAAGTAATATTTAACTAAAAGGAATGGCTATGAGCGATATGTTTGCGCGCCTAAAGCGCTTTCTTCGGGAGGTGCACCTGGAGTTTGACAAGGTTAGCTGGCCCAGCCGAGGCGAGACCATCGCCCTCACCACGCTGGTGATCATGATGGTCATCGCCCTGACCGTGGTGGTGCTGGTCTATGACTTTAGCTTTGTGAAGATCATCACCTATGTCACGGGGCATGTGAAGCTCTAAGCAGATCCAATGAAGAAATGGTACGCGATCCAGACCTATGCCGGCTCCGAGCTCAAGATCAAAGAGGAGTTGGAGCAACGCTTGGTGGAACTGGGACTGGAGGAACGCTGCGAGTTATTCCAGCTCAATGGAGAAGCGGCCCACTTCCTGGCGCCGGTAGAGGAGGTTATCACCTCGAAGAGCCGCCGGGGGCGGGCCGGCGAGTATCGCATTCCCTATGACTATGAGCTGGAGATCGAGTCCAATCAGCGCATCGGCCGCGGGGAGCTGCTGGCGGTCAAGCCGCGCAGCCTGGTGGACCAGGATCTCACTGTGCGCTCGGTCAAGACCTTCCGCCGGGTGATCATCGAGCTGACCAACCGCAACGAAGAGGTCTATCATGTGCCGCTGAAAGAGCTGGACAAGGAGAGCGGCCAAGAGGTGGAGAAGCGCATCCGGCGGGACATTCGCACCGGCGAGAAGGTCCCGGCCGGCGTACCGCTGACCAGCGATCGCGATCCCAAGTATACCACCAAGGTCAAAGGCCGGGTGGTGCAGCGCGACCGGATCAAAGTGGTCAGCTTTGAGCGGGCCGATGGCAGCTTGATCACCGAGGAGATCCCGGAGCGCTATCTGGTCAGGCTCAAAGAGGGCCTGAAGCTCAAGAAGGGTGACCTGCTCAAAAAGGAAGATCGGATCTACTCCAGGGCCTCCGGGATGGTCAAGGTCAAGGAGTACAAGGACAAGCGGGGCGTCACCGTCCAGCGCATCGAGAAGCGCCGGCTCTTCCCCGGCTACGTCTTCGGTCGCCTGGAGATGAGCAAGGAGATGCTGGCGCTGACCGAGGGCTTGAAAGCCCGTTTTGTGGGCACGAAGAAAGGCGATGAGCTGGTGCCCTTACCCATCTCCGACGAGGAGATGAAGGTGATCAAGCGCAAGGCCGGCCTGCTGGCCATCCCCACCGCCGAGCGGGTCAAGATCGAGGTGGACTTCGCGGTGGGCGAGGTGGTCGAGATCGTGGAGGGACCGTTCGCCGACTTCACCGGCGAGATCTCCGAGATCGACAAGGAGAACGAAGAGGTCACCATTTTGGTCAAGATCTTCGGCCGCGAGACGCCGGTCAAGTTGGGCTTCGAGGGCATCGAGAAACTATAAAGGAGCGAGAACGATGGCAGCAGTAGGCAAACGGGTCGAGGCGGTGGTCAAGTTGCAGATTCCCGCCGGCGGGGCCACCCCGGCACCCCCGGTGGGCCCGGCGTTGGGCGAGCGCAAAGTAAATATCATGGAGTTCTGCAAGCGCTTCAATGCCGCGACCGCGAACGAGGAGAAGGGCCTCTTGATCCCGGTGCAGATTTCCGTCTATTTCAACAAGAGCTTTGACTTTGTGCTTAAGAAACCGCCGGCAGCGGAGCTGCTCAAGCGGGCCGCGGGCATCAGCAAGGGAGCCGCCGTGGCCAACTCCAAGGTCAAGGCCGGCCGGATCAGCCGTGAGCAACTGCGGCGCATCGCCGAGCTGAAGCTGCCCGACCTCAATACTTACCGGTTGGAGCCGGCGATGAAGATCATTGCAGGCACCGCGCGCAACATGGGCATCGAGATCGTGGAGACCCCCTGATATTTATGAACAACAAAAGATTGCTCCAAGTGAGAGAGAAAGTAGATAGAAGCCGCTTCTATACTGTAGACGAGGCGATCGAGCTATTGAAAGAGACGGCCACCGCCCACTTTCCCGAGGCGGCCGAGGCGGCCTTCCGCCTGGGTGTGAACCCCAAGCGCAACGAGCACCGCATCCGCTCTACGGTCATCCTGCCGCGGGGCAGCGGCAAGACGACCCGCGTACTGGTCTTCGCCAAGGGGGAGAAGCTCTCCGAGGCCGAGGCGGCCGGGGCGGACTACACCGGGGGCGCAGAGCTGATCAAAAAAATTCAGGAGGGCTGGCTGGAGTTCGATCAGGCGGTGGCCACGCCCGAGATGATGAGTCAGGTGAGCAAGCTGGGGCGCATCCTGGGACCCCGGGGACTGATGCCCTCTCCCAAGACGGGCACGGTCACCATGGAGGTCGAGCGGGCGGTCAAGGAGCTCAAGGGTGGCCGCATCGAGTTCCGCCTCGATGAGCAGGGCATCATCCATGCGGCCTTCGGGCGCTGTTCCTTCGAAGCTGAGGCGCTCAAAGAGAACTTTTTGGCGCTGACCGCGGCGATACTCGCCGCCCGCCCGGCGGATATCAAAGGGCGTTATCTACGCAGCGTCAGCATCTCGGCCACGATGGGACCCGGCATCAAAGTCGATCCCGACCAGGTGGTGCAGTTGGGCGGCGAGCACCAGCTATAGCGAGATAGCAGCGGGCAAGCAAGTTGAGGGAGGTCTGCCAGATGCCTACAGAACGAAAGGTGGCCACAGTCACCGAGCTGCAGCAGCGCTTAGGTCAAGCCCAAGCGTTGATCTTCACCGGCTTTCATGGCCTCAACGCCAATGAGATGGTGGAGTTGCGCGCGGAGCTGGCCAAGCAAGGGCTGGAATATCGGGTGATCAAGAATCGGCTGGCGCTGCGGGCCGCCCAGGGAGCTGGCCTGGAGATCGCCCCCCTGTTACAAGGGGAGACCGGCATCTGCTTCGACGATGATGACCCGGTGCTGGCCTTCAAGCTGACCAGCAAATTGGCCAAGAAGTTCGCCAACTATAAAGTACGTGGGGGCATCTCCGAGGGGCAACTGCTCGATGAGCAGGGCGCTCTGGAGCTGGCCAACTTACCCTCGCGCGAGGTGCTGCTGACCCAATTGGTGGCCACTCTGCAAGGACCGATGCGCCAGTTGACCGTGGTGCTAAGCGCCCTGCTGCGCCAGTTGGTAGTGGTGCTCTCCGAGATCGAGCGGACCAAGGCCGAAGCAGCCGAACCGGCGGAGCAAGCACCGGCAGAGACACAAGAGAGAGCAGTCGAAGCTGCAGCCGAACCGGAAATCAAACCAGAACCAGAAACCGAAACCGAAAAAGGAGCTGAAACGGCGTCATGACCCAAGAAGATATTCTAGCAGCCGTTGACGAGATGACGGTCAAGGACCTGCACGCGCTGGTCAAGTCCTTGGAGGAGAAGTATGACGTGAGCGCCCAAGCAGCCATGCCGATGATGATGCCGGGGGCAGGGGCCGCCGGCAACGGCGGAGGTACGGCCACCGAGGAGAAGACCAGCTTCAAGGTGCTGCTGAAGAACGCCGGCCAACAGAAGATCCAGATCATCAAGGCGGTCAAGGAGATCACCGGCAAGGGCCTCAAAGATTGCAAGGAGCTGGTGGACAAGCTGCCGGCCACCATCAAGGAAGGTCTCGACGAGGAGGAAGCGGGTAAGATCAAAGCTCGTTTGGAAGAGGCCGGCGGCGAGGTCGAGCTGGCCTAGCGACGGTTTGGCTAACGGCAGTCGGCAAGTTGATAAGTTAACGAGTTGGCGCGTAACGGCTTAACAGACCCTGGGTGCCGTTAGGTGCTGACGTTATTGTATTGAGGAGGGACAGGTGAGAGAGCGACGCTCTTACGGGCGAGTCAAGCCGGTGATGGAGCTGCCTTATCTGCTGGCAGACCAGCGCCGGTCCTACCAATGGTTTCTTGAAGAAGGCCTCAAGAAACTGTTTACCGAGATCTCTCCTATTCAGAGCTCCGGTCGAGAAGCCTTTTTACTCTACTTCAGCAATGTTCACCTGGGCTCGGTACACTATAGCGAGCAGGACTGCCGGGACAAGAACCTGACCTACTCTGCTCCGCTGCGCGTGACATCCCGGCTGATGCAACAAGATAAACTCATCAAAGAGGATGAGCTCTATCTGGCTGATATCCCCTTGATGACCGAGCGAAGCACCTTCATCATCAATGGCTCCGAGAACGCCATGGTCAATCATCTGGTGCGCTCGCCCGGCATCTACTTTACCAAAGAGGACCCCTACCCGGTCGGCGACCCCAAAGGCAACGAATATCTGGCGCAAATCCGCCCTGAGTATGGGGCCTGGCTGGAGCTGCGGCTCGATACCCGTCGCGAGAAGCTCTTGGCAGTGATAGATCGCAAGGGCAAGCTGCCGGCGACCGTCTTGCTGCGTGCCCTAGGGCTGAGCACGGAGGAGATCATCAAGCGCTACAGCTTTGTGCTCAACCCCATTACGCCCGACAGACTGGATCGCTTCATCGGCTATCAGCTCACCGAAGCGGTGACCAACGGCAAGACCATCCTCAAGAAGGGCGACCAGCTGGTGCCAGAGGCCATCCCGGAGATAGTCAAAGCCAAGACGAAACGGCTCCATCTGCTCGATCATTACGTGCAAAAGAGCCTGGAAGAGGATAAGACGCACAGCCCCGAGGAGGCCTTGCAGCTCATCTACCGCAAGCTCAAGGCCACCGATCACGTCTCGGCCACCATCATGTCCGACTATTTGCAGCGGCTCTATTTCAAGCCGGAGGCCTATAATCTCTCGCGGGTGGGACGCTTCAAGGTCAACAAGAAACTGGGGCTCAGCTACGACGAGGCGGAGACCACCCTGCACGCCGACGAGCTCTTCATCGCCCTCGACCGGCTGCTTCAGGTGGTAGACCATCCGGAGCTGCTCGACGATAAGGATCATCTGGCCAATAAGCGCATCGCCACCCCCGGAGAGACGGCCTACAATGAGCTGCGCAAGGGGTTGGTGCGCGTGGCCAAGATCACCGCCGACCGCTTGAACAAATACTCACCCGAAGAGGAACAACCCCTGCGCAACCTGATCACCTCCCGTTTGCTGCAAGGGGCGATGAACCGGCTCTTTTACACCGGACAGCTCAGCCAGTACCTGGAACAGATCAATCCCTTGACCGAATTGACCCATAAACGACGCCTGAGCGCCCTGGGCGGCGGCATGAGCCGCCGACGCTCCAAGCTGGAGGTCCGCGACGTTCACCCTTCCCACTATGATCGCATCTGCCCCATCGAAACCCCCGAAGGACAGAATATCGGCCTGATCACCTCGATGGCTACCTATGCGCGCATCAACGACTATGGCTTTCTGGAAGCGCCCTATCAGCGGGTCGAGCAGGGCCAGGCCACCGGGGAGATCAAATGGCTGATGGCCGATGAGGAGCAGAAGTACCGCATCGCTCCGGCGACCACGCCGCTGGACGAGCAGGGCCGGATCAGCGTAGCTCAGGTGCAGATTCGCACCGGCCAGGAGGAGCTGCGCCCCGTGCCTCCCGAGGAGGTGCAGTTCATGGAGGTCTCCCCCACGGCGCTGGTAGGCGTCTCGGCAGCGCTGATTCCCTTCTTGGAGCATGACGACTCCAACCGGGCGCTGATGGGGGCCAACATGCAACGCCAAGCTGTCCCCTTGCTCAAGCCCCAGGCTCCGCTGGTGGGCACCGGCATGGAGCGGCTGGCCGCCCGAGATTCCGGCCGGCTGATCCTGGCCCAGGAGGAGGGCACGGTAAGCTATGTGGACGGTCGGGAGATCCGCGTGCTGCCCACCAAGGGCAAACGGGAGCATGTCTATCCGCTGATCGTCTTCAACCGCTCCAACCAGGACACACTGGTCCATCAACGGCCCATCGTGAACAAGGGCCAAAAGGTGCGCCCCGGCGACGTGCTGGCCGACAGCTCCTGCATGGACCAAGGCGAGCTGGCACTGGGCATCAATGTGCTGGTAGCCTTCTTGCCCTTCGAGGGCTATAACTATGAGGACGCCATGGTGATCAGCGAGCGGCTGGTCAAGCAGGACCTGCTGGATTCGATTCACATTCAGGAGTATGAAGTTCGTGCCGAGGAGACCAAGCTGGGCCCGGAGGAGATCACCCAAGATATCCCGGACATCTCCAAAGAGGAGCTGCGCAACCTCGACGACTCCGGCGTAGTGCGGGTGGGCACCGAGGTGCACACCGGTGACATACTGGTAGGCAAGATCACCCCGCGCGGCGAGAGCGAGCCGACACCGGAGGAACGGATCTTCCGCTCGATCTTCGGTGAGCGCACCCGCAACGCCAAGAACACCTCCAAGACGCTGCCGCCGACCACCGAGGGCGGCAAGGTCATCGCCGTCAAGAAATTCTCCCGTCAGCAGGGCGATGAGCTGGAGGCCGGGGTCAACGAGCTGGTCAAGGTCTTCGTGGCCCAGCGCAAGAAGATCTCCGTCGGCGACAAGCTGGCCGGCCGTCACGGCAACAAGGGGGTAATCGCCCGGATTTTGCCGGAGGAAGATATGCCTTTCCTGCCCGATGGCACGCCGGTGGACCTGTTGCTCAACCCTTTGAGCGTGCCCTCGCGCATGAACCTGGGACAGGTCTTCGAGTCCCACCTGGGCTGGCTGGCCCAGTTGCGCGCTGAGCTGGTGGCCACCCCGGTCTTCGACGGCAGCGCGGAGGAGCAGATCATGAGCGAGCTGCACCAGGCGCGCCTGGAGAAAGGGCTGGATGCCGGTGACGGCGACGAGGACCCAGAGCACCAGCCGGACGGCAAGGTGAGCTTGCGCGACGGGCGCACCGGCCGGCTTTTCGAGCATACGGTGACCGTGGGCAACATGTATCTGCTCAAGCTGGAGCATATCGCCGATGAGAAGATCCACGCCCGCTCTACCGGCCCCTACTCGCTGATCACCCAGCAGCCGCTGGGCGGCAAGGCGCAGTTCGGCGGTCAGCGGCTGGGCGAGATGGAGATCTGGGCCTTGGAAGCATACGGGGCCGCCTCCACCTTGCAGGAGATGCTGACCTTGAAGAGCGACGACACCCACGGCCGGGTCAAGCTCTACAAGGCCATTCTCAAGGGCGAGCCCTACCCGGAGCCCGGCATTCCGGAGTCCTTCCGGGTGTTGGTCAAGGAGCTGGAGAGCTTGGGGCTCAACTTCAAGGCTCTGGACAAAGATGGCCGCGAACTGGACCTGGGCTGAGCTATGAGCGCTGAGCTGGAGCGCGTAGCCGGGATCATCGTCCTACGCCAGGAGGCCGCGGGCCAGCGTCACTATCTGCTATTGCATCATACCAGCGGCGGCCACTGGCTCTTTCCCAAGGGGCATATCGAAGCGGGCGAGTCGGAGCGGAGCGCCGCGCTGCGCGAGCTCGAGGAAGAGACCGGCATAGGGCAAGTTGAGTTGATCGAGAATTTTACAGAGCGCCTTTCCTATGATCTGCCCCCGGGCAGCGGGCGAGGCGGGGTGCATAAAGAGGTCCTCTTCTATCTCGGTTGCACCGAACAGAAAGCCATTCAGCTCTCCGCGGAGCATGACGCGTACCTCTGGCTCAGCTACCCTGAGGCGCGGGTCCGCCTGACCCATGAGAACAGCCGCGAGTTGCTGGACCGAGTCGAGGCCTTTCTCAACCAGCGATTGTGATCAATCCGGTTAGCGTCTCGCTGGCCATTCTCCTCATTACCTACGCTTTTCTCTTCGCGGACAAGATCCACCGCACGATCATCTCCATGGCCGGCGCGGCGGCGATGGTGCTCGCCGGGCAAGCACTGGGATTCTATCAGGATTTTCCGGGTGAAATCCCCGGACTGCCCTCGGCCCTGGCAGCCATTGATTTCAACACCATCGGCCTGCTCTTCGGGATGATGCTCCTGGTGGGCATACTCGAGGAGACCGGCTTCTTCGAGTATGTGGCCATCCGCTTGGCACAGCTCACCCGGGGGAGCTACTGGCTGCTGATGCTGGCGCTGGGCTGGTTCTCCTTTATCGCCTCCGGTCTGCTGGACAACGTCACCACCATCATCTTCGTCTCCAGCATCACCGTTTCGATCGCCTCGGTGCTGCGGATCGATCCCATTCCCCTGCTGCTATCCGAGGTGATGATGGCCGGGGTGGGAGGGATGGCCACTCTCATCGGTGACCCGCCCAACATCATGATCGGCTCGGCTGCCGGCCTCAACTTCATAGATTTCATCATCTTCTTGACTCCACTGGCCATTCTAGCCGGCCTGGTGACCACGCTGACCTACCGCTTCTCCTTTCGCCACCAGATCGCCCGGGAGCGCCCGGACCTGAGCGGCCTGATGGAGCTGGATGCCCCAGGAGCGTTGCGTGATCCGGTCACTATGCGCAAGATCTTGCTCGTCTTCGGTTTGGTGCTGATCAGCTTCACCCTGCATAGCCAACTGAACTTCAAGCCCGCGACGGTGGCCCTGGCCGGGGCATCGTTGGGGCTGATCTGGATTCGCCCCAACGTGCTGGAGATCCTCAATCGCACCAAATGGGACGTCTTGCTCTTCTTCGCCGGGCTCTTCGTGATCGTCGGTGGGCTGGAGGCCGCTGGGGTGCTGACCATGGTCGCGAAGGCGATCGGGCAGGTGGCGTTAAACTATCCGCTGCTGGCTTTGATCGCCATCGTCTGGGGTGGGGCCATGCTTTCGGCCATCGTGGACAATATCCCCTTTACGATCGCCTTCATTCCCGTGATTGGGGGGCTGGCCTCGCTGGGCGTGGATGTGCTGCCGCTCTGGTGGGGTCTGGCCGTGGGGGTGGCCATCGGGGGCAATGCCACGCCGATTGGCGCCTCGGCCAACGTCTATGTGATCTCGCTCTCCGATCATGCGGGCACGCCGATCAGCTTTGGGCGCTGGCTGAAGATAGGCATCCCCATCGCGGCGGTGCAGCTGCTCTTTGCGACCTTGATCCTCTATGGGATGATGCAGTTGGGGATCATTTAGGAAGGGGAAAAGGGTACAAGTAGAGAGCTTAAACCGTCAATGGCTGTGCATCATCTCCTAAAGATATTGGCTCACTTCCTACGCGCTCATCTGGAAGGGATGGCGTTCGTGATGGAAGAAGATGTAGGCTTTGATCCAACGAACGTAAGCCTGCTCGGTGCGGATGCTATAGTGTTTGAGACGGATCAGGTTGCGGACCTGGTCGAGTAGTCTCGGTTTGTTCATAGTGTTCTGTTGGTGTATAGTGTGGTTATGCTCGTTATGGAATCTAATCATGGATGACGAGATGGATCAGAGCAACTTGATTATCCATTCGAAAGGGCGTATGGTTTTACGGTGATTGGGATGGAGACTTATGGTTCTAAGGGCTAATTGCAATATGTCTAATTCTAGCGTTAATGCCGCGAATCTTCTGAGAGCAATGGATTCCACCAAGAACGAACGCGAAATCCAGCGGTATCTCAAGACCAATACAGTGCTGGTTCTGCATGCATTCAATCGAAAGGATTCCTCGAAGCTGTGCTTCGGGGTGACGTGGTTTGGTAACATGGGTAAATGGCTGGTAACTGTTTAGCCACTTGAATTGGAGGGTGCTCAGGGACTACACTGTGCTGGGGAGTTATGTCAAGAGGAGCTTGGATGATCATGGCCCGGCTAACCTACAACGAACTGCTTGAAGAGAACCGCGAGCTGCGTGCCCGACTGGCTAAGCTTGAGGCGGAGAACGCCAGGCTTCAGCAGGAGTTGACCGCCTTAGGGGCGGTAGTAGCTAAGCTAAAGGGCGGCAAAGAGCGGCTGCCCTCCTTCGTGAAGCTTCGTCATCGCCAGGAAGAGGCCCAGCGGCCGGGACGCAAGCAAGGTCATCAGGGGAGCACCCGTCCTATTCCCTCAGAGGTGGACGAAGAGCGGGAGCTCAAGTTGAGCACCTGTCCGGACTGTGGCACCAAGTTAGGCCCGCCGACCGAGCTGCGCCAGCGCTATGTGGAAGACCTGCTCCCGCCGCGGGTACAGGTGATTCGCTACCGGATTGCGCGCTACCATTGTTCCCAGTGTCACAAATTGGTGGAGCGCAAGCCGCAAGATGTGCTCGCTGGCTATCACCTCTCCCTGCGGACGATGGCGGCGATCGTCTACCTGCGCGAAGAGCTACGCTTGCCGGTCAATCGGGTGCAGCAGTACTTGGCCGATGCGGGGCTGAGGGTAAGCAGTGGGACGATTGAGCGGGTGTGCAGCCAGGTGGCTGGGCGGTTGAGCTCCCATTATGAAGAGATCTTGGAGCAGGCGCGCGGTCGGGTGGGTGTAGGCCTGGATGAGACGGGCTTGCGGGTCAACGGAGTCAACCATTGGATGTGGGGAATGGCCACGGCTGAGGAAGTTATCTACCATGCGGACCGGCGACGCTCGCATGAGGTGGCAGAGGAGTTGTTGGGGTCCGACTTTAGCGGGACGGTGATCTGCGACTTTTACTCGGCGTACAACCCGTTGGAGGTGAGGAAGCAACGGTGTTGGGCTCATCTGTTGAGGGAGACGGCGAAACTGACCAGCGAGGAAGGCCAAGCCCTGCACCAGGAGTTGAAGGCAAGTTACCGCTGGATTGAAAGCAAGTTGGGGCGATCTCCGCCCCTAGGGAGACGGGAGCGTTTGGCTGCTTTTGGAGAATGGGAGTTGGAACAGTTGGCGGCTGTAGAGTGGGGCGATCCCGACTGTCAGCGAATTGCCAAGCGCTTGGTCAAGCACGGCCAAGAGCTGTACCGCTGGGTGCGCCAGGTGGGGGTGGAGGCGACCAACAACGGGACGGAGCGGGCGCTGCGGCCCTATGTGGTCAAGCGTAAGATCTCGGGCGGTCATCGCTCATGGGCAGGGGCGCGCAAGCATGCGATTCTGCTCAGTGTGATGGAAACCTGTCGACGCCGAGGGGAGAACTTCTGCTTGTTGATTGAGAACACCTTGAAACAAGCTGTCCCTTCAGCTGGCTAAATAGTTACAATGGCTGAGCACATTCTCAAGAAGCACAACAAGTCGTTGTTGCTCTATCATATT
>ENA-ORDP01000881-ORDP01000881.1-marine-sediment-metagenome-genome-assembly--contig:-NODE-881-length-18114-cov-3.950939_pt1 | contig 18114 bp, 17 predicted proteins | sample MGYA00248627_ERZ508539 | MGnify/ENA primary metagenome ERZ508539 (study PRJEB26208, sample SAMN05571518) | marine sediment metagenome | biome: deep sea; feature: Hydrothermal vent; material... | reverse complement strand
CGCATTACCTTCAACAGAAAGTTGCTCTGAAGGCGATGTAGTACCAATACCAAATTTGCCATTAGAATCAACAAAAATAGCTGTGCTAGTGGCATTTCCTGATGTTGTAGTTGAAATAGTAAACAGTGGTGTACTTGCGCCAGCAACACCTGATACGGAAAGACGCGCCCACGGACTCGTGGTACCGACACCAAAGTTACCGTCAACTGTTGAAACACTTGTCGCACCAGTTACAGTTAGTGTTCCATTAATAGTGGTTTTGTCTGTAATAGCATCTCCTAATGTAGTATCGCCCTCAACCGTGAATGTTGATGCTGTTGTTGTTGAAACTGTAGTATTTCCAACTGAAGTTAAGTTGTTTACAAACACGTCCCCCTCAGCATCTACTAGAAACTTTGCGGAACCGCCTACTGAGGCGGATATTAAGTTTCCATCTGCAGTAGCTGATGTTGGATTGATAACAAGAGACGCATCAAACAAAGCTGAATTTGAAGCCCCTGTTGTCCATGAAGAAAAAGTATGCGCCGTTGTGGGAGCGCGTGTAAACAAAGCTCCACCAGCAAATGTTGATGTCGCTGTCGTTGATGTAGCATTAAAGTATTCAGCAACAACAGGACCAACGACAGAAAGTTTTGCATATGGTGTAGATGTACCAATTCCAACATTTCTTGTTGATGAATCATAAACTAATCCTAATGAATTGACAGTGAAGTCCCCACTAATTGAAAATGATGCTGCTGAAAGCGCACCACTGAATGTTCCCGTTGTACCAGAAAATGATGTACTGCCGTTAATGGTGCCGTCTGTAAATGTTGAGCTGGTAACTGTGACTCCTTTGAGTTTATCTATCTTGTTTGTCTTTGAGATGGTGTTGTAATTATTTACTATCTTTGTAGCATTTACCGACGAAAGTTTATAGATTTCTGATTTGAGCTTGTTGTTTAATTGTCCAAGTTTACTTAATACGTACGATTCTGTTATTCCAGACTGAACCACAACTTGTTTTGTTTCTATTACTCTCTCTATAACTGGCTGATTTACGACTGTTTTTGCAACTTGGGCTGTATTCTGTGTAGTATTCTGTGTAGTATCTTGCGCAACATTAATATCTTTTGTTGTATTAATATCATTTGTCGTATTAGTATACTTTGCGGTATCTGTTGCCACTTCATTACTCCCAACTCCAAACCAACCCGCTATACTATCACGAACATTAGATACAACTTTTCTAAAGAAAACTGGAATACTAGCAGCCGCAAGTGAATCTGCTGATTTGTTAAAAGCATTAAGCACTCCATTAAGACCGTCGTTAAACATCACTTCAAAATTAGTTTTTGCTTGGAATATGGGGGAAGTTATATTTTCAGGTATTACTCTTGGTTTAACTTTATCACGCAGAGTAATTGTTTTTTGATTAGTTATATTATTAATAACACTAAACACCCCGTTAAGACCGTCGTTAAACATCACTTCAAAATTAGTCTTCATTTGGTACAGAGACGGCGTTATATTTTCTGGTATTATATGTGCTTTTGATTTAACTCCATCAAGCAGAGTAATTACTTTTTGATTGGTTATATATGCTTGTTTTGATAATCCTTGTTTATTTACTATATAAAGACCAGATACAAACAATACCGCAACTATAAATAATGTCGCAAATACTTTAGTAAAATTGTTTAAGAAAAATCCTGTAGATTTATACTCTGGGTAAACTACATGAGAAATATCTTTTGGTATAACATCAAACCCGACATCATCAGAACTATCAACTTCACTCTCTATATTTTCCACTTCTGTTTCTTTTTCTTCTTTAACAAAATGATAAGGAGTCTCTTGTATACTATTTATATAATTTGTTTGAGACGAATTATAATCTTCTTTCTCTTCTTTTAATTCATCTTCATTAAGTCTAGTTTCTGTAGATTTTTGTCCATTAATTTTTTTATACTCAATTTTACGAGTCTCTCTTAGTTGATTTTTCTTGTGTTCTTTTTCTATTTCTTTTTCTCTCTTAAATTCAATAAGTGAGTCCTCCTCAACAAGCCAAGAACCTCCTATTTTTTTACACGACAATACACCATCGCGACAAAAAGATGTTATGTAATAACTCGTATAACCTAAACGCTCCCCAGCTTCTGCTGTAGTAACGAATTTTTTATCATTAAATATTAAATCTTCTTCCATTTTCAATACTTACAAACTTAATGCCATTCATTGAGTAAATAATAACACAAGAAACTTGATTATTTTCCCAAAATGAAATTAAAAAACGTTGATAACTTTTTATCTTTAAATAAATCTCAGAAACACAATATCAATATCATCTTACGTAAAAGACTAACTATATAAGGACTCTTCTTTGAATTAACTTCTCCTTAAATGATTGCCAATAGTAGAGAAGAAAACTAAAAAATATAAAAGCTAAAAACACCGCTTAATAAGAATTGGCTATATTTTTACCTATAAATACTATCCTATTTCGCCTTATACTCTATCTTATCTTCAAATAAACTAACTATAGTCCCTATAATTACTTCTATTAATGATGTTTTTGAGACAGATGCTACTACTTCTGCTTTTAACTCATTACTTTTTGATACTTTTATTGAAGAAATATTCCCCAATGAACCTTTGTTTGAACTAAATACTGAGATATTTGGAATAAAGGTGGTTATTGAAGCAAAAAGCAGTACCGAGACGGCAACGGAGGACAACTTCATTAATGATATAGGAGACCTTTTGATTAATTTTCGTTTACCTTGTTCTAAATAATTTCTTTCTACTTTTGCTCTTTTATATCCTTGAATAGATACTTGTTTTTGTAAAGTACGTGTAATTTTAGGAGAGGCGCTCTGTATGTCCATATTACGTCTATATGTGCCTACTCCTCCTCTTTTCCTAACTATTTGATGTAATATCGGCTCACGAGAACGTCTAGGTGAAGGGATAAGGGGTGTATTATCAAGATGATATGTTGCATTCAAAAAAGATGGGTAATAATAGTTTTTCTTCTTATATTTAGTTTCAGATTCTATCTTCTGAACCTTCACGGATTTTTCTTCATTTACTTTTATTTCAGATAGTTTGCCTGTTTGTTGTTCTATAGTTTCTGGTCCAACAAATACCTTAGATTTATTAGATATTTCAGCATTTTCTTTATTTTCTTTATTTTCTTTATTTTCTTTATTTTCTTTATTTTCTTTATTTTCTTTTAAAATAACAGTATCTACTGGAAATTCCTCATGCGAAGTACCCTGTTTATTCTCAACCAGTTTTCTGTTTTTGTAAGCTACAGATTTAGGGATATACCAAACTCCACTAATTCTCTCAGCCGAGATTTTCCCAGAACGAGCAAGTTGCCCGACATAGTCTTGAGTGTAACCCATTATCTCTGCAGCTCGTTTGGACGAGATATAATTTTTACCATTTATGACCAAATTTCCCATATCTTTATTATACTTCCACCAAGTAATATAAAGATAGTCCTATGTGTGGATTACATAAGTTCAAAAAACTATTTCAGATTATTCACTTATTAAGATTCTCAAGAAGAATTTTCTTAAGTACTTGTGGGTTGGCTGAACCTCTGCTCTTTTTCATTCCTTGTCCAACTAAAAATTGGAGTGCTGATTCTTTACCATCACTGTATTCTTTTATTGCTTTTGGATTTTCTTCTAATATATTAGTCACAATTAATTTTAACTTCTCTTCATTGTTTTCTTGTAAAATCCCTATATTTTCTGCAATTTCTTTTGGATTACCACCTTTTGTAATAAGAATTTCTAAAATATCTTTTGTGGCGCGAGATGATATTACTCCATCACTAACCATAGATATCAAATCTATAAAATTTGACCCTAAAGATAAACTCTTCTCGCCAACACGAGATGTAATTCCAACAACATCTGAAGTGATATAATTAACAGCTAAGCCAAACTTTTTATTGTTATCTAAAAATGCAGGTATAACGAACTCCTCCAAAAGAGCTCTGTATTCTTCATTGGACATAAATAAATCTACATCTTGCTTCTTTATACCTAATTTTTCTATATACCTACTTCTCTTATCCCAAGGCAACTCTGGCAATTCCTTTAATAATATATCTTTACTAAATTCTCGTACTTCCGAGATTTTCAATTTTGGTAAATCTGGGTCTGGCATATAGCGATAATCGTGAGAATCTTCTTTAATTCTTTGAGAGAAAGTAATTTGTTTGTTTTCATCCCAACCTCTAGTTTCCTGTATAATTTCACCACCTCCCTCCAATAGCTTTATCTGTCTATCTATTTCATACGAGATTGCTTTCTCTACCACCTTAAATGAGTTAAGATTTTTAATTTCCACCTTAGTCCCCATTTTATCTGTATTACTTACCGAGATATTCGCTTCTACTCGCATTTCCCCTTTTTCCAGATTTGCGTCTCCAACTTTAAGATATCGCAGAAGCAATTGAAGTTCTTTTGCAAAATTACTTGCATCAAGCGCATTATCAATAACCGGTTCAGTTACAAGCTCCATCAGTGGGATTCCTGCCCTATTGAAATCAATAAGACTCTTTTCTCCAGTATCATGAGTTGAACGCGCTGTATCTTCCTCCAAGTGGATTCTGGTTATCTCAACACCATTAAGACTCCCACCAGAGATTAGTGGGTATTTATACTGACTAATCTGATATCCCTTCGGAAGGTCGGGATAAAAATAATTTTTTCTATCAAATTCAGTAAAATCTGCCAGTTTTCCATTAAGTGCAAGTCCCACTTTAAGAACATGTTTAACTGCTCCCCTATTTATCACTGGGAGAGTTCCAGGGTGAGCAAGACACACAGGACACACATTTACATTAGGATGCCTTTCATCAGGGTCATTCTTTGAATTACAGAACATCTTTGTCTTTGTTTTAAGTTCTGCGTGAATCTCAAGACCTATTGTTGGTGTGTATTTCATAAGTACTGACTACTATATCAAACACTGCTCCTTTCTGAAAGTAAACAAAATTACTCACTACCCAAGTAAATTAAATACTAAACATATCTATTAATAGATATGTGTACCACATGATACACATTCCAAACCTTGCGATATATCGCAAGGTTGGTTATATTTAGAATATATGCCACATGTATCAAAAAGACAATTAAAAGAAAAGGTCTTTTTACAAATATATAACCAATTTACAGATTCTGTTTCCTCACAATCTAAAAAGAAAAGAGATGTACTCGGTGACTTGCTTACCAAAACAGAAAAAATAATGCTAGCTAAGCGTATGGCTATTTTGTTTATGCTTATTGAAGGTGCATCTCTTTATCATGCGCAACATGTCCTAAATGTAAGTTCATCAACTGCCGCAAGATTCAAACGAAATATAGATAAACAAATGTACCCCAACATTAAAAGTTTCCTGCATACTAAACAAAAAAAGAAAGACTTTTGGGAAATACTTGAAGTTGTTGTACGCGCAGGTATGCCTCCAATGGGTAGAGGTAGGTGGAAATGGCTGTATGATATGGACAAAAAATATAAATAAACTTATCGAACCTTGCGATATATCGCAAGGTTCGATAAGTTTATCGTTTATACATTTGTAAAGATTTAATAATTCTTCACCATCTTCTATTGTTCTTTATATCTCTATTATTCTTCACTATCTTCTATTGTTCTTTATATCTCTATTATTCTTTATAATTTCTATTATTTTTTATTATCTTCGCCATTTTTATCTAATTAAGTCTTTAAACTATTTAAGTAGTTGTGCAAGAGCATCTGAGAGAGTCTTGACACACTTATCGTCTAGAATAGACACCACAAACATTTTATTATTCGTCTCTTTAGACAACAGTTCTATCACTTCCTTTTGACGCTCTAATGCCACCGTATCGCTTTTAGTAAGAACGATTATTTCTTTCTTGTTATTAAGATTCTTGCTGTATGAAACAAGCTCACTGCGTACTGTTTTGTAATCGGCCACAGGTTCATCTCTCTCTAACGAAACACAATGAATGAGCATCTTTGTGCGTGTTATATGCCGAAGAAATTTATACCCGAGTCCTTTTCCTTCAGATGCCCCCTCAATAATCCCTGGAATATCCGCGAGTATATGTCCATAAAAATTCCCTAGATTTGGGTCAAGTGTGGTAAATTGATAACTCCCAACTTTTGCGTCTGCGCGAGTAAGTGTATTAAGTAAACTAGTCTTGCCTGCATTTGGAAGTCCTATAAAACCAGCATCAGCAATAATGGCAAGTTCAATATAAAAATCTGCTTTTCCTCCTGGCTTACCGTTAGTACACTTTCTGGGCGCTACATTACGAGCGCTCTTGAAATGTTCATTGCCATACCCTCCACGCCCACCATAAAGCATAATTTCTTCCTGACCATCCTCTAGAAGTTCAAAAGATTCGTTTGTTGAAGTATTTGTAATAATAGAACCTACTGGAAGAGCAATATAAAGCGTGTCTCCATCTTTACCGTGTTGGCTCAATTTTCTACCATCCTCGCCATTATCTGCGATAAATTCTGTATTTCCTCTATATTTAGAAAGTACATTAATATCACGAACAGCTAGTGCATAAACATCAGCTCCTTTCCCACCATTTCCTCCAGCAGGACCTCCAAGAGGTTTACTTCTCTGCTGAAGCCACCTAACAACACCGTCCCCACCGTCTCCAGCTTTAACCGATAATGTTATCTCATCAATAAATTTCATATTATTAATTCTATATAATTACGAGCTTCGTTGCGACAAATAATAATACACTAATGATACAAAGAAAAGCAGTATACCAATTCCACTGAATATAGAAAACATTATATAATCCTTCTCAATAAGTGAGTACCCGCCATACGCCCAAATAAAAGAAAATGGAATTATGCCTATAAACGTTGAAAGAATATATACAGGAAATTTAATTCGTTTTGTAAACCCTATTACGTAACTAAGAATATCAACAGGCACTATCATACGAAGAAATACCAGCCATAAAAATATATGTTTTTCGGGTATATATCTCTCGTACTTTTCAATACGATTAATATTAATTAAACGAGATAAAAACGGTCTCGCTAGATATCTCGCAATAAAGAAAACAATAACAGCTCCCACTGTCCATCCAAGTACACTGTACAGCGCAGTAAGGAACGGCCCAATGATGACCGATACTACTGGAGTAAGAGGAAGCCCGACAAGAGGAGCAAACACTGTTGTTAGTATAACGACAGATATATACACAACACTAACAGCAATCTCACTGCCCTCAAGCTGTTGTTCTATATATGCACGAGGTACATCAAAGAAAAACGAAAGTGTAAAAAGAATAATAAAGAGTATGAATAATGAATCCAGTATTATTGATAAATGACGACTACTCATAATATGAGCTAATCAATAAACTTCTCAGCAAGCGAGTGTACAATAGCTATAATCAATGCACCTATAAATGCTGAAGTAAATCCATCTACCGTAAATCCATCTATAAATGTAGAAACAAACCAGAATAATAACGCATTTATGACAAATGTGAAGAGCCCAAGTGAGAGTAGAGTAATTGGAAGTGTTAAAATAACCAAAATTGGCTTCAGAATAATATTAAACAAACCAAGCACTATCGCCACAATAAGCGCAATATAAAAACTTGTAACCGTAATCCCTGGTACATAATTTGACACTAAAAGTAGTGCCAGTACAGTAAGGAGTAATTTTGTAATAATTCCCATATTTTAATAAATTATATATTATTTTTCTTCAAGTCATCTTTAATTCTCTTTTCATAATCATTAGCCATCACAAGTTGGTCATATATACCTTCTATTAAATTGTACTCTTTTGCTTCCTCTAGTGTTACCCACTCTGCCTTATCAAGCTCCTCCTCCAGCAATGTCACTTCACCACTCTTATAATCTGCCGTAAAAGAAAGTATCAATGAAGGATACTCACCAACCATCATAGCGAGACTTGTTAGATAATCTATATTATCTACCTGAAGACCAACCTCCTCTTCAATTTCTCTTCTAAGAGTCTTCTCTACAACATTAAACCAGTGATGATTAGTGTCTTTTGGAAGATCTTTATAATCAGAAAATTCCAAACGACCACCTGGTACTGCCCACATTCCAGGAAATTTCTTTTCCGTCTTAGAGCGTCTAATAATAAGATACTTACCGTCTTTGTTTATAATAGCAGTCACAGGAACTTCGTGTAGTTTGGTCATATTAGTAATATAACAAAAATGACACAATAAACAAATAATACAATAAAACGGCTCATACCCGTATGAGCCGTTTTATTGTATTATTTATATCAGATTATATTTCTATATATATTTATATTTCTATATATATTTGTGTCTATATTTATGTTTATGTTTATACTTTTATAATATGTGTTTTTATAATATGTGTTAAAACTCACTTACACTTACAAGACCCTATAGGGTCTTGTAAGTGTAAGTGGGTAAGTAAAAAAAATAAAAAAGTACAATCAAATCACAATACGATTAAACCACAGCTTATAATCATGACCTTAATTTAATACGATTAAACTATAATCCGTAATCATGACCTTAATTTAAGGCAATTAAACTATAATCCGTAATTATGATTTTAATTTAAAATGTCTTCTATATACTCCATCATTTTCAAGAGAATCTACAATAAGATAAAGTACCTCTTTACCAATCTTTAAGTCTGCTTTAAGTAAAATAATCATATCTTCACTATCATATGGGTAAAGCCAAACACTGTCCTGCAACCGCACAAAACCAACAGAGTATAATACAGTGCGAATACGATTTCTAAGATGTCTGCGTTTTTCTGATATATCAAAAGTTAATACTCTCCACTTACCATCCCACCTGCGCGGTTTTTTCACTTTATACATTTCTTCATCCATTAAACGCAATTCTTTTTCACCCTTTGGAGTTAAACTTAAATTTCCATCTTTATAGATCAATAAACCCTGTTTTACTAAACGCTTTCTTGATCTTTTAATAATTTCTTCTTGTCTATTATTAGGTATTAAACCTAACTTACCCATAGCTCCAATAACATTCGGTGCAACTAAAGCTACGCTCAAAAGTCCAACACCAGCTATTGAGTGTAGAATCATTTTTCTTACATTTACACGTTTTTGTCTTTTTTTACTCTCAACCTCTTGATCTCCCATACACTTATAATACCCTATAGGGTCTTGTAAGTGTATGTACTTACACAAACTTAATGAATTTACACAGTTCTAGTAAACATATACAAACTTATGTGGACTTATGTAAACCTGCGCAAACTTACACAGACTTACATGAACTTATGTGAACCTACTCAGACTTATGTGAGTTTTTAATAGTTTGCGGTGTTTGTTACTTATTGACTATTTTCCATGAGCCATTTTCAATAAGCAATTGTGCTTTTTTGTATTTCATTTCTTTTGTCTCTTTTCCGTCAGTAATAGTTACAACGTCATTTCTCCCTATCTTAGACACCCCGACAACAGATGCTTGTTGTGATGAGACTTTTTTATTATCTTCTCCACCTCCAATTAATTTTGCACCCTCATGAACTTCTTTCATTTCCTGCTCTTCTTTTACAAATGCTCCAGCTCCCATATTTGGTATAATACTTAGGATTTGATTTTTATACGACTCCTCCATATCACGAAACATTTGCAGTCCCTCTTTCTTATACTCAACAAGTGGATCTCTCTGACCATACGCGCGCAAATTTACACTTGAACGCATATAATCCATCATCTCAAGGTGTTCTACCCAAAGCATATCAATAGTCTGAAGAAGTACTCTGCGTATAATTGATACAAACTCATCATTTCCAAGCTGTTCTTTTTTATCTGAGATTGTCTTAAGAGTTTGTACATCACCTCCAACAATGTCATCAAGAACAATTAAAATATCATCATCTGAACCCATTAGTACTTTTCGTCTTCGTTCATAGACTGTCATACGTTGTCTATTAAGCACATCATCATATTGAAGTACGTGCTTCCTAGCATCAAAGTGAAATCCCTCTATTTTTGTCTGCGCTGACTCAAGAGAACGAGTAATCATCTTGTTTTCAATCGGCTGGTCCTCAGGGATACCAAAACGACCCATCATATTCTTAATCATGTCTGACGCAAACACTCGCATAAGTGAATCCTCAAGTGAAACAAAAAATTGTGTTTCTCCGGGGTCTCCTTGACGACCTGAACGACCACGTAATTGATTATCAATACGCCGAGCTTCATGACGTTCTGTACCAAGCACAAATAAACCACCGAGTTTCTTAACTTCTTCGTATTCTTCTTCCGTAGATGGATTTCCTCCAAGTTTGATGTCCACTCCGCGTCCTGCCATATTCGTTGCGATTGTTACATTACCCTTTCTCCCGGCTTGAGCGATTATCTCACCCTCATGCTCATGATTCTTTGCATTTAGAGTATGATGCTCCACTCCTTCCTTTTTAAGGTACGCACTTAATAGTTCATTCTTCTCAATTGAAACAGTACCAATAAGTACTGGTTGACCATTTTTGTTAAGCTCTTTCACCTTCTTTGCTGTTGCCTTAAACTTCCCTATCTCACTTTGATAAATCAAATCGTCTTTATCAACCCTCTTTGGTTCTACATTTGTTGTAATAGGTATTACATCAAGCCCATAGACTTTATAAAATTCTTCAGAAGACGTAAGAGCTGTTCCAGTCATACCTGCTAGTTTATTGTATAGTCTGAAATAATTCTGAAATGTAATTGATGCAAACGTACGAGATTCTTTTTGTACTGTTACACCTTCTTGCGCTTCAATCGCTTGATGAAGTCCTTCTGACCAACGCCGTCCGGGTTGTAATCGTCCAGTAAATTCATCAACTATAATCACTTCATCATCTTTTACTATATACTCTTTATCTTTTTCAAATAATGCTTTAGCGCGAACAGCTGTTTCAAGATGATGTACATACTTTACACCTTTATCAGTATAAATATTATCAATATCTAATAGTTTCTCCGCTCTCTCAATTCCTTTATCTGTTAGAGATATTGCTTTTTGTTTTTCATCAACTGTATAGTCATCTTCTTTCTTGAATTGCTTGACTATATCTGCAAACACATCGTACAAATTTTCTGAATCCGTTGTTGGGGCTGAGATAATAAGAGGAGTACGCGCCTCATCAATCAAGATTGAATCAATTTCATCAACAATGACAAAATTGTGTTCGCGTTGTCGTAGTGTGCTTTTCTCATATTCAATATTGTCGCGAAGATAATCAAAACCAAACTCATTGTTAGTACCGTATGTAATATCTGCACCGTACGCTTCTTTCCTTGTACAAGGACGTAAAAATTCATGAACTACTTTAAATGACCCGAGTTCATCACGCACTTTATCATCTTCAGTATCAGCAGTGTGGGATTGGTCATACAAAAAAGACTCCCCTTGATTTATTACACCAACAGATAACCCAAGAAATGCGTAAATCTGTCCCATCCATACACCGTCACGTCTGGATAGATAGTCATTCACTGTAACAACATGTACTCCTCTACCAGAAAGAGCATTTAGATATGCTGGAAGTGTTGCAACAAGTGTCTTACCTTCTCCTGTCCTCATCTCAGCAATATTCCCTTGGTGAAGCACAATTCCTCCTAAAATCTGTACATCAAAATGCCTCTGACTAAGTGTCCGCTTTGCAGCTTCTCGTACAGTAGCAAAAGTTTCAGGAAGAATATCATCAGTAGATTCACCTTTACTAATGCGTTTTTTAAATTCTTCAGTTTTATCTCTTAAATCAGAATCAGAAAGTTTACTAAATATTTCTTCAAGAACGTTAACTTCTTCAACAATCGGTTTAAGATTTTTCAGCTTTTTTTTATGTTCATCTCCGAATAGTCTCTTTAACAAAATCATACGAGACAATAGTATCATAAATACAAAATCCCCCCTAGTTAGAGGTCATGTTGACCAAATGGGAGGATTTTGTTAAAAATAGTCTTGCAAAAAGACTATTTATCGACGTCGTCGTCGGGTAGTCTTTTTTGCTGCTCGGCGCTTTGCTGGCTTTCTTTTAGCTGCTTTGCGCTTTGCTGGCTTTCTTTTAGCTGCTTTACGCTTTGCTGGCTTTCGTTTTGCAACTCGTCGTTTAGCTGGCTTTCGCTTAGCTACTTTACGCTTTGCAGGCTTTCGTCGTTTACGTGCTGCCATGACACTACATAAGTTTAAATAATTTGAGTAATGTCGACCAAGTCTTCTCTTTTGTACAAAAGAAAAAATTGTAACGCGTTAGAGAAGTTACTTATATTATCAAACGCACAGTGTACAAACACAATTCATTATAAAAAAATTTTGTGGATAACTTTTTTATTTTTTAAAACTCGAAGTATAAAAAAATATAATAATATTTTATTAACAATAAATTATTTAACAAACACAACTTCTCTTTCAATAAAAATTCCTGTCTTATTTTTTACATCTACTTCAATCATCTGTGCAAATGTTTCTAATTCTTTTTGAGTAGAATTACTACCACCCACAACAACAAGAGATTGTTTTTTGTATATGCCCACATTTTTATATTTCTTACCTTTCCATCCAAGCTTTTCAAGAATAAAACCAAGTGGCACTTTAACATGTTGTTTATCTATATTATATGAGGGTATGTCAGGAAACATATCCAGCAATACTTTGTACTTTTTGTTAGTAAGTATTGGATTTTTAAAAAATGACCCAGCGGTGCATACTCTATCAAGATTCGGAGACTTTTTACTTCTAATGGCAATAATCGCTTTACGCGTCTCTTTAAGACACAGCGTTTTATTACCAATTTTAAAATGTTGTGAAATATCAGAGTATGAAAAATTAAGTTTGCCATCTTTTATAAGTTTAAAGACAACTCGCGTGATAATGTACTCTTTCCCTACTTTAGTTTTAAAAAAACTGTCCCTGTATCCAAACATACATTCTTTTTTAGTAAACTTTCTCTCTTTACCAGTTTTTATATCAATTACATCTACACTCTCAATAAAATCTCCTACCTCAACTCCAAACGCTCCAATGTTTTGAACAGGGGCGGCACCAACAGTTCCTGGAATTGCTGAAAGATTTTCAATTCCGTAAAAACCATGAGCAACACTAAAGGAAACTAAATCATCCCATATTTCCCCTCCTCCTGCTTCTAAAAGAATCTCGTTTTCTTTTAAATCTTTATACAAAATTCCTTTTATCTCAATTTTTATAACCAACCCTCTGAAGCCATCGTCTTGAAAAACTATATTTGAACCGCCTCCTAATATAAAGACTCGTAATTTATTTTCTTGCGTGTAAATCAAAACTTCTTTAAGTTCCTTTATGTTTTGTACGCGTACAAAAAAATCGGCAGGACCACCAATTCTAAATGTAGTAAATTCTTTAAGTATTACTTTTCTTTTGAGATTATCTTGAATATTCATTAAAATATCTATTCCGCCGATATATGGAGAGCGGGTGCGAGCTCCAAATAAAAATCTTATGTGAGTGCCGCCGCTCCCCATATATAAGGACAATCTATCTATAAAACAAAGTATACATTATATAATAAATAAAATAAATTAAATGTCTCTTGGAATTAAATACAAAATTACAACTAATATAGACTAACATCAATGTATAATTCGTTTACACTAAATTGCGCGGTCGCGCAATTTAGTGTAGATACATAGTTTAAATACATATAGATATATGTATGTAATAAAATAAAAACGCAAAATCCGCCACAAGGACGGATCTTACGTAGATTTTCGTTAGAGTCACAACTTAAGTGACACTCACAGAAAATAGTATAGCATATATACAGAATATTGCAAGCTCAAGATAAAACTTAATCTTCTTTTACGTAATATATATTTTTACTTATATATTGAATGATTACCAATTGAATGAAAAAAGAATTCTTTTTTATCTTTAGATATTTCAAATATAATTCTGTAATTATGATTTATGGAAAATGACCAAAAATCCTTTAACTTCCCATTAAGTTTATGAGTATCTAATTTCTCATCAAAAGGGTTCACTCTGAATATTTTTTCTTTTTCTTCTGCTGTATCCTTTATATTGTTAGCTAGTCTTTTATACTCTCTCTTGAATTTAGTAGTATAAATTATTCTCATAAGGAACTATCTTAAGTCCTTAAGTGAGCGCAAAACTTTTCCTTTACCTTTCCTAATTTCTGACTGGCTTTCCTTTAAATCAATCAGTAGTTTTTCTTCCTGCCAAGAACGCACCAAACCTCTAAAGAATTCACTTGTTGAAGCGTATTGACCTCTTTTGACTTCTTTTTTTATTACCTTAACCATTTCATTTGGCATTGATATGTTTATTATGTTCCTCATTGTATATATTTATTGTAATAAATTGTATTACAACTATATAATAGCCAGTTAATAGTTGCAAGTCTAAAGTAAAGTACCCTCATTGTTTTCGGCAGTGAGAGTGTTTTTGTTTTTAACTATATTGATTTAATACTTTCTAGATGGTCTATGGATTTCTGCCAGCTTTGATTTCTCTAATCAAGAATTCTCCTTGTTTCTTGAAATTTATATCAAGCTCAATTGCTTTTTGTATCTCTTGTACAGCGTCATCTCGTTGATTGAGTTTAAGGTATGTCGCAGCAAGCCCTAGATGATTCTGTACACCATTTGGATTTTTCTTAACACGTAACTTCCAAATACCAAGCACCTTATCAAGTTGTTTGTTATTGAAATACGCTTGAAGCAGACGGTTGTTATCAACAATTACAGAACCATACACCGGCACAAGTATCTTCTCAAGAAGTTTTTCGTTGTTTGTATAAATTGCTCCTAGTGCGTAGAAAATCTGAGCTTGACTGTACTTAGGAGCAAGTTCATACGCTCGTTTAAATATATTAAGCGCCCCCTCTTTATCTCCACGATTGAGAGTATTAAGTCCTAACTGAAAAAGTATTGCTGGCTTATTCGGAGAAAGCTCATTTGCGCGTTCAACATATTGTTGTGCTTTGCCATACTGTCCAAATGCGTCAAAGAGTGTACCTATGAATATCTGTGTTCTGGCATCATTATTAATACCAGAAACTTGCTTCTGCATTTCAGACCCAGCTAAAGAGAAATACTGTTGTTTAACTTCGGCACCAATATTACTTCCAGCAACTCTTGTAGCAATTTGCGTTAATTGTTCACGTATCTCCTGATTACCAAAAGAATTATATGAAAGAGCTTTTTCAAATAAACCTATCTGCGCCGGGCTACCAGCTGGGATAGAAATAGCATCAAGAAGCGAGCTTGCTGCAAGTATTCCTTTACCATTAACCATGTACACTGAAAATAATACAAGGATAATTATGATTGGCGCGTAGATACGTGAAATTATTCCAACATCTCTGTTGTCTTCCATATTGTCCATATAAATTTCTTTGGTACTTTCTTTATATGACCAATATACAAATGCCATTATTGTGAAGAAGAGTATATAACTCATTATATTGTCAAACACAAAAAGATTGTGGAATGTGTACCCAGCTAACAATCCAGTGATAACACTTTTCTCAGAAACTGAGAAATATGTATTTCTCTTACGCCAAAGATACAGTAGCGTCATAAAAAACATTGAGGCGTATGCGACAAACCCAAGAACACCGCCAGCAATCAACCAGTCAAACACTACATTATGCACCCTATCAAACCACTGCTCTTGCGCGTACATTCGCGGGTCGTAGTACTTATTAAACACAAAATTAAAATTCTCCTGTCCCCAACCAAGAATTGGTCGCTCCTTTATCCCTTTAATTGCTGTATTCCAAACCAAGAAACGCGCGTTTACAGTATTCTCACTTATAGAGATACTTGAAAATCGCGCAAGTACCTCACTGTTTTTCACAAACTGTGAATCTTTAATTAAGAAAAAACCACCACCTATAATCAGAACTGCAACAATAATTCCGAGCGACACCTTACGTAAAATCTTTTCACGCTTTTCAAAGATTACGATAAGCAGAGCCGAGAGAAGTATACCTCCAAGCAAACCGAGAATTGAACCACGAGTCGCGGTGTAATAAATTATAAATATCTGAAGAAAAATAATTGCTCCGTAAACCCACTTTACGGTTGATTTTCCACTCCACCGAAGAAGTAGAAAAGCTGTTATAAATACACTGAAGAGCATATATATTGCAAGGTACGTCGCGTTTCCAAAAGTTGCGTCAAGACGCACATTACTTTGGTTAATCTTTAAAAACCCTGCAAGTTGAAGTAGACCAAAAAAACCAAGAAAAACACTCACACCAACAGACGTATTAAGAAAACGATTCCATAACTTTTCTGTATTTAAGACCGTTCCAGCTACTATGAAGTACAAAAGCAAGTGAACAAGTGTTACAAGACCTTCCATACGCTCAAAGTTACTCCAAATGCTCTTAAGAGGGTTCTCGCCAAATATATCAGCTACTGCAATAATTCCTACAAACGCGATGATACTTCCAAGTAGCCATGAGAAACGAGGTCTGTACGACCTATTATAGAGTATGAGGATAAGCCACCCACCAAAAAGAAGCTCCACAATTATACGAAATGCAAAATTCTTCCCTGTAATAAACGGGAAGAAAAAAGAATAAGCTACGATAATTGGTATAAAAGGAATAAGAAAAACTCCCCATGTAACAAACTTTTGCGCTATCTTCTCAGGATTCATCACTAATACTGTATCATTAAAAATAATTTAATACCAACACAACATATTACAACTAAAAATAATTTTTAACTGCAAATTCAAATTGTTGCATGAAGATATACTTAAAGTATGTGATATTATTTCTTTCATAAAATAACAAGTTGGCCTTTTTGTACTCAACTTCGTCAACTGCTCTGTACGACATTGGCGTTGAATTATATGCAAGCAAGACCGCATTTGAAATTAATCTTGCGGTTCGTTTATTACCGTCTTCAAATGGCTGGATATACGATAAAAGTACCAGACATAAAAATGACTTTTCAAAAAAATCTTTTTTATTGTTTATAAGTTCTATCATCTTCTCAAACACCTCTTCTATCTGAAATCTATTATCAAGTGGTTTATAGTTAGTTCCAGTAATACCAACGGGAGATGAACGTATATTCTTTGTAATTCCTAATTTATTTGTTAATAATTGATGAATATCTTCAATTTTAGAGCGTGATAATTCAATAAAATTACCTCTATGATTTAAAATAAAGTTAAAAGCGTTCTTATGGTTAAGAATCATCTGTGTTTCTAGTTCGGTCTTTCCACTCGCTTTTTTATTATCTTTAATAAGTTCTTCCGTATCAAGTAGTGAGTATGTATTACCTTCAATTTGAGAAGACTTCCATGAAAATTCAATTAAGATACGCTCAAACTCTTTTTCAGTTATCGTCTTACTATCAATATGTTTAAAATTAGACTGAAATTCTTTATGTAATGACATTAACTCACTTCTTTCTGTATCAGAAAATACATAGTCCCTTAAAAGATTAAATATATCAAAATTGAAATCCTTCTTTATAACGCGTCTGTCTTGATGTATAGAAAAATATTCCTGTACATCGATATTCTGCAAAAGGATAAACCTAGGTGAAATACTATATCGTACACCACGCCCAGCGCCATCACGAATAATGAATCCTCCTTCTTTAAGCGATTTTAGATCACGCACAATTGTAATTCGCGAGTTTTTTTCAAAATCTTTTTGTATATATTCTAAGACACTTGCTACTGATACAGAATCTCCATGATTAGATATATATTCTAATATCGCCTCCTGTCTTTTGTTTACTTTTTTAAGTTTAAAACTCATTAATCTCTAATTATATCATCTTAATACCTTAATTGTATCATTTTTGATACAATTAAGGTATTAACTATACTAGAGTCAATAAATACAGGTGCCACTTTTTACTTAAAAAAGACATAATGAACATACAGACCTATTAAATCCTTCCACGCAAATGAACCAGTTTATGAAAATAAGATTTTGTATCTTCCAACAGCTTTTGAGGACTTCCATTCTCAATAATCTTACCATTATCAATAACAATAAGGCTGTCAGCATCCATAACTGTGGTAAGACGGTGTGCAATAATAATTACAGTAGTTTTACCATAAAGCTCTTTCA
>ENA-ORDP01000880-ORDP01000880.1-marine-sediment-metagenome-genome-assembly--contig:-NODE-880-length-18114-cov-5.431530_pt1 | contig 18114 bp, 14 predicted proteins | sample MGYA00248627_ERZ508539 | MGnify/ENA primary metagenome ERZ508539 (study PRJEB26208, sample SAMN05571518) | marine sediment metagenome | biome: deep sea; feature: Hydrothermal vent; material... | reverse complement strand
CTAAAGGTACCCTTAAATTTACACTCAACTCCAATGGCGTTGTCCAGTAAGTAAAATCGTAATCAGATCTCTTCTGGGTGGTTTTCAGGAGGAAAGCCACATTTCCCTGAAAAAGCACTGTTCTGCCACAAGCGACATATATTTGTCCTTGCCCGGGTCATGTCTGGTTGCTCAGATGGATAGAAATACCAGCGTGTATACCCTCGAAACCGTAACCTTATCACTATCATTCATTTTAGCGTATCATGGTTTGACAGAATGATGATATTAGTATCAATATCAATGATTTGTCGAGCGGCCTAATGCTTGTTGTTTTCAGGCCATGGCCTTTTTCCTGTTCCTGCAGAAGACGCCTCAGATCCATTCTGGTGGCCCTTGAGCATATGTATCATTCGTAGCCATTCTGGGGTATTTTATACGCAGAATTATCTTCTATACTTCAAACAAATAGTGGCATAAAAAACAAGCTGTTATAAAATAAACAGAAATCGGCTTATAAATAGAAATTATGGGCAAAAAAAAATTATTAATATTCACTAACCTGTTTCCATCCCGGTGGGCGCCAAATAAAGCGGCATTTAATTATCAGCAATTTAGTCGGCTGGCAGAAGAATATGATGTTAAAATGGTCGTCCCCGTGCCTTTTATGGAATATATAAAAAATTTCAGGTATATAAAGGAAGGTTCTTTCGGGAAATTCCAGATTAAATATTTGTGTTTTTTTTATATTCCCGGTATTTTCAGATGCTTACATGGGTTTTTTCTTTTTTTATCGGTGTTATTTATTTTAGGATGGGTCAGGAAAGGCAGGTTTGAAGCTATCTTTGGAAGCTGGGTATATCCTGATGGATTTGTCTCAGTTCTTCTGGCAAAAATTTTCAGAATACCGGTTTTTATCAAGGTACATGGCAGCGATATCAATGTCTTTGCCCAAGAAAGATTCAGAAGGTACCAGATAGTCTATGCATTGAAGAATTGCAGTTTTGTTCTTTCAGTATCAGAAGACCTGAAGAAAAAAATGATCGCACTTGGTGTTCCGGAAAATAATATTAACGTTATATATAATGGAGTCGATAAAAAGATTTTCAAACCCATGCCTGTTAATCAATGCAGGAAAAGCCTTGGGCTTGATCAGAACTTCAAGCTGATATTATTTGTCGGCTCTATAATAGAGAGCAAGGGTATCAGGGAGCTTCTGGAGGCTTTTTTATTACTCGATACGACACATAAAAATCTGGGTATGATCGTGATAGGCGAAGGAAGCGGCAGGACAATGCTGGAAAGGAAATATTCTGACAGGCTGAATGATTCCTGTGTAAGGTTTACGGGTAGACTGGGCCTGGAAGAAATAAGTATGTATATGTCAGCATCTGATATCCTGTGCTTACCCAGTTACAATGAGGGCGTTCCTAACGTGTTGCTGGAGTCTATGGCATGTGGTCTCCCGGTAGTCGCAACAAGCGTCGGGGGGATACCCGAAATCGTGACAGATGATGGCGGCGTACTGGTTGAACCTGAAAATACAGATGATCTGGTCAGAGGTTTGGAGTTGGCGCTGCAAAAAAAATGGGATAAAACAAAAATTGTAAAGAGTGCGATGAAATATTCCTGGGAAAAAAATATTAATGATATTGACAAAGAAATAAGGAAATATACCCTTGACCGTAGTTAAGATTTTATTCTGGACAGGTGTTTTTCTTATTCTCTACTCCTATATTATGTACCCCGTCATCCTTTTCATAATGAGCTCGATAAAAAAAGCTTTGGATGATTCCATTTATATGTTCAGAAAGAAGGACAGGAGAAAAACGGATAATACCAGCCAGGTAAATGTTGCAGTAGTTATTTCTGCATATAATGAAGAAAAACATATAGTAGAAAGAGTGAAAAACCTGATTGAAGGACAAACGTATCCTGAAGATAAAATTTCACTTTATATAGGTTCTGATGGCAGTGATGACAGGACGGTTGAATTGCTACAGGGGCTGGCATACAGTAATCTTCATGTGTTCGATTATAAAGAAAACCGGGGTAAGGTAAGCGTACTTAATGATCTGATGAATGAAGTCAGAGAGGATATCGTTATCTTTTCGGATGCCAATACATTTTTTCACGAAGACAATATTTCGTGCCTGGTGAAATATTTCAAGGATGAAAAAGTAGGTGCCGTATGTGGAGAGCTTCAGTTGCGGGCTCTGGACAATTCAAAAAATGAAGACGGAGTATACTGGAAATACGAAAGATTTCTGAAGTTCCATGAATCAAGGATATCAGCATTGTTAGGTGCCAATGGCGCCAACTATGCTATCAGGAAAAAATATTTTGAGCCCTTTCCTGCAGATACTATTATTGATGATTTTGTAAGCGTTCTTGGAATTAGCATGAAAGGTATGAAGGTGATCTATGCGGTTGATTCCTCAGCTTATGAGGAAATGCCACAAACAGTACGGGATGAGTTTAAAAGAAGGGTAAGAATTGGCAGTGGAAATTACCAGGCATTATTTCGTAATATCAAATTACTAAACCCCATGTATGGTATGATATCGTTTTCATTTTTCTCACATAAAGCACTGAGATGGCTGACGCCTCACCTTATGCTGGTGGTTCTTGTGACGAATATGTTTATTGATGATAGCCTGTACCTGTATTTCCTGTTTTTGCAATTATTCGTCTATTTTATAAGCATAGGTGATATGTTTTTTCATTATAATGATAAAATGCCTGTTCTGGCCCGTATTCTAAACATGTTTATTAGTATGAATATTGCATTATTAGCAGGATTTTACAGATATATAAGTCGTTCAACCACATCAAGCTGGGCCAGGACTGAAAGATAATGTTAACAGTAATAATCATATTTATTATTGCACTGCTTCTGGTTGTATATGCCTTATTTAAATCAAAGGGTATCGATGTATGGTGGCTGAATTACATAAAGGGCAGAATTTCAGTTTTCCGTCTTGCCAGGCCACCCCGGATTCATATACTGTTCTGTTTTGTTGATCACTATGAACCTCGATGGAGAACAACAGATATTGAGGATGAAAGAAGGAGAGTGGACAACTGGGTTTCAAAATACCCGATTATGGCTGGCAGGCATCAGGATGCCGACGGTTGTCACCCCAAGCATACTTTTTTTTATCCAGAGGAGGAATACAGAAAGGAGCATCTCGACAAGATTCAGGGAATATGTAAGCAGGGTTATGGTGAGGTCGAAATCCATCTGCATCACCATGATGATAACGAGACTGATTTCAGAAGAAAAATAAGCGAATTCAGGGATTTACTGGTCAGTAATCACGGTTTGTTATCTAAAGACCCGGAAGGGAAGCCCGGGTTTGCATTCATACATGGAAACTGGGCGCTGGATAATTCTGACCCTAAAGGTATAAATTGCGGTATTAATAATGAAATAACAATACTCCGTGAAGAGGGCTGTTACCTGGATATGACCATGCCATCCTCCCCCCACCCAACCCAGACCAGTAAAGTCAACAGCATTTATATGGCGATAGATGATACAGAAAAGCCGAAGTCACATGATACGGGCAAAGATGTAGAGTTTAACAGAAAAATGCAAGGTGACCTGTTAATGGTGCAAGGGCCACTTTGTTTTAACTGGCATAATAAAAAGCTGGGTATTATTCCGAAAATAGAGAATGGTGATATAAGAAAAACCATTCCACCAGGAGAAAAACGTATAGATATGTGGGTTCGGCAGCATATACACATTAAGGGAAATCCTGAGTGGGTTTTCATCAAGATACACACACATGGAGCACAGGACCAAGATATGGATACACTGCTTGGTTCTGATATGGATGAGATGTTTAGCTACCTGGAAAATAAATATAATGATGGAGAAAAATATGTACTTCACTACGTAACCGCGAGAGAAGTCTATAATATTATCAGGGCAGCAAGTGATGGGAAAAAAGGTAATCCTAACAGATACCGGGATTATTATTATAGTGAATACAGCTGATGTGTATCCGGCAGATCAAGTTCAGAAACAGGATGTGTAATGAAAATTATTAGTGTTGTTGGTGCCAGACCTAATTTCATGAAAATTGCCCCTATAATAAAGGAGTTTTCAAAATATATTAAAAAGGGTTATAACCTGGAGCACAGCTTGGTTCATACAGGGCAACATTATAGCCCTATCATGTCAGAGATGCTCTTTCAACAACTGGGCTTGCCGGAACCGGACATTAACCTGGGAATAGGTTCCGGGTCCCATGGCGAGCAAACTGGTAAGATCATAATTGAATTTGAAAAAGTGTTGCAGGAATATAATCCGGACCTAATTATCGTCGTTGGTGACGTTAATTCCACTATTGCTTGTGCGCTTGACGCAAAAAAACTTGGCATAAAAGTAGCCCATATTGAAGCGGGCCTACGAAGTTTTGATATGGATATGCCGGAGGAAATAAATCGTATTCTTACTGATGCTATTTCCGACTTTCTTTTTATAACCGAAAAATCTGCAATAACCAATTTGTCTAATGAAGGGGTGAGTCAGGAAAAAATTCATTTTGTTGGTAACGTTATGATAGATACCTTGTTGAGCCACCTGGAAAAAGCAAAAGAAAAAAATATGACAAAGGAATTGGGGCTGATCAGTAATGAGTATGTTGTAGTAACACTTCACAGGCCAAGCAATGTTGATAATGAATGCTCACTGGAAAGTATTGGCAATGTTCTAGCAGAGATATCAAAAAACAAGACCATTGTCTTTCCCGTTCATCCCAGAACAAGGAATAAAATAAACGAATATAATCTTGATGGTTTATTTTCAAAAGAAAATAATATTTTGCTTACAGATCCATTGCCGTATCTTGAGTTTATAAATATTATTTCCAGTTCTTATGCTGTTCTTACTGATAGTGGAGGCTTGCAGGAGGAAACTACAGTTATGGGTATACCCTGTCTTACCTTGCGGGAGAATACCGAAAGACCTTCTACCATTAATGATGGAACAAACATACTTGTAGGGTTATCTCCGTCGAATATATTAAATACTTACAACCAGATTGATAAAAGTATCAAAAGAAAAATCCCAGAGAAATGGGATGGAAAATCAGCGGGAAGGATCGTTAAAATTATATTGGAAAAATTTAGTGTAACGACTACTTGACAAGCAGGCAGAATCGGCTTTTATGAAAAATAATAATACGGGGCAACCCACAATAATTTACTTCGGAAATGACTGGAGTGCAGACAATAAAACGAGCAGTCATCATATTGCAATGCGTCTGTTGAGGGATCACCGCCTTATATATATAGAATGTCCTGGTTTAAGGGCGCCACAAACGAGCAAGAGGGATATCGGTAAAATATTCAAAAAAATGTTTAAGGTTTTAAGTGGTGCAAAGCGTATCAAAGGAGATTCATATGTATATACGTTATTCCAGATCCCTTTTCATCGATTTTCCCTGATTCAGAAATTAAACAAAAAACTGATTATATGGCAGTGCAGAAACATATGCAGAAAATATAACATAAACAAGCCGATATTGTGGTTTGTGGTGCCTCATGTTGCCATGGTACTTGGGAAGTTGAATGAAGGCATGAGTGTATATTATTGTGTTGATGATTACGTTGAACTGCCAGGGGTCAATAAAACAATGATCCGTGAGATGGATGGTCGAATGACAAGCGAGTGTAACCTCGTTTTTGTAACTTCAGAGCCCTTGTTCAAACAGAAAAAGAAATATGCCAGGAAAATAATTTTAAGCAAGCACGGTGTTGATTTTGAACATTTTAACAGCGTGTATAAAAAAGAAAACATGATTCCTCAGGAGATTAGTACCATAGGTAAACCTGTCATCGGCTTCTTTGGATTGATTGAAACATGGGTGGATCTGGATTTAATCCACTATCTGGCAACTGAAAGGCCAGATTGGAAATTTCTGATGATAGGCCGGTCTGCAATTGATATCAGTTCATGTAATGAACTGGATAATGTCTATTTTATAGGCAGTAAAACCTATGATGAATTGCCATCCTATGCACAAGTATTTGATGTTGCCCTGATTCCATGTAAGGCAAATGAACTTATCAGGAATTTTAATCCACTAAAATTGAGGGAATACCTGGCAATGGGCGTTCCGGTAGTATCAGTTTATTTTCCCGAGATTGAAGAGTTTAGAGGTTTAGTAAGAATTGCAGATAAATACGATGATTTTCTTGCTGAAATCAAGTCGTTGCTGGAAATGGATTATAGTGATGAGGCGGTCAGGGGAATAAAGTTGGTAGAGCCCTTGTCCTGGGAAAACAGATACAAAAACGTGAAGGAAGCGGTATATAAGGAATTGGAAGAAATATCATAATATCGATAAACGCTGACTTGCATTTTCAATGACAAAAATACAAAAAGAAGTACTGGTGACAGGCGGAACAGGCTTTATTGGCAAAAACCTTGTAAATAAATTAGTTAATTCGGGATATCAGATAAGGGTACTGACAAGACAGCCAGATAAACAGCTTGGCGTTTTACCTGAGCAAGGCATGAGTAGTGTCACCTATGTGCAGGGAGACATTGGCAAGCTTGAAGATGTTGTATGTGCCAGTACGGGGATAGAAACCATATTTCATTTAGCCTCTGCGATGAGTGGGGATTGGGATGAATACCAAAACTCGACCATTAAGGGTATGGATAATGTTCTCCATGCATGTGTGAGAAATAACGTCAAGAGTCTGATTTATGTAAGCACAATAAATGTTTACGATGCCAAAAACTATCCGGAAGGGTCTGTTATCGATGAGGGTTTTCAATTCGAAGACCAACCGGAAAGAAGAGGGTCGTACTCTAATGCCAAGCTAACAGCAGAAAAAATGCTGCTGGCTAACAAGTCAACATTGCCCGCATCAATAATCATTATCAGGCCTGGTCTGGTTTATGGTAAAAAGGAAAATTTTATGCCATTGGATGCGGGCAAGATTTTGCTCAACAGATTTATCATTGTCCTCGGGATGGGGAATAGAAAATTGCCTGTTATATACATAGAAAATCTGATCGATGCGCTATTATTATCAACTGATGCGAATTTTAGCAATGAACGCATGAGTATATTTAATATAGTCGATGATGACTATCCGACGCAAAACAAGTTCATCTCGTTTTATTCAAATATAATCAACAGAAAATATATCCCGATTTATATACCTTTGATTTTTTTAAAGCCATTTTTTTATCTTGCCGACAGATTAGTGTTCATATTTACAGGGAAAAAAATAAACCTGCTGTATAAGTTGAATGCAATTGTAAAGACACCACTATTTAGTACTGATAGTGCAAAAAAAATAATAAAATGGCACCAGAAAAAAGATTTTGAGCATGGCATGAAGTATTCTCTGGAAGTTCGTAAAGGAGAGTAATCCAGATGAAATGCACCAAAAATGGGACTAAAGCCGGTCAATATTGCCTGAGTAGAAGGCTGAATTGAGCTAATCGAATATGCTTAGAGACCTGAATAATTGTGAGATGGATATCAGGGGCAGGGTTTGCATCATAGGGTCTGGTGTTGGGGGCGGGACACTAGCAAAAAAACTGGCAGAAAAAAACAGGGAATTCATCATCATTGAAGCTGGTGAGATGAGGGGGAATTCGGAAATAATACAGAAAGACCATGCAGGGCGTGATTTTAAAATGGAAACCACGACTTCTATTCAGCTAGGTGGTACTACAAATCTCTGGCATGGAGTGTTGTCTCCATTGGATGAAATCGATTTTCAGAAACGAAGCTGGATTCCTTATAGTGGTTGGCCTATAAATCCGGATGATCTGGAACCTTTTTATAAGGAGGCATCCAGTTTATTTGGTGTGCCAGACTACGCGAATTATGAAGAGGATAACTTACCGGAGGAACTCAAAAATAAGCTCGGGGAGCTATCGTTCGACAGGGGTTATCTTGTAAACAAGATTTTTCAACAGCATCTGCCACCCCTTAACTTCAGGGATGTTATTCACGATCTGGTAAAAAAATCAGATAGAATGCATTGTTTTTATAATGCGGCGGCTCTCGAACTTGTGCCAGGTATTAATGGGGGGAAAATTACTAAACTGGTTGTTGCTAACAAAAACGGACGAAAGATTGATATATATTCCGATATATTTATCTGTTGCACAGGAGCTCTGGAAACACCGCGATTATTGCTTAATTCCAGGTCAGTTGCTGAAAATGGCATAGGAAATAAGCATGGGAATGTGGGACGGTTCCTGATGGACCACCCGATGGGAAATTTGTGCCAGATTAAATTCAAGAGGCCAGGGAAGGCGCAGATATATTCAGATATCAAATATATGAAGAATATTAAAATCAAATCAGGTCTGGAACTGAGTGAAGATTACCAGAAGTCAATGAAACTTCCCAATCACAATTTCTTTTTCAGACCGTCCTTTGTTGAGGGTATTGATAATGAAACCGAAAAAATAAAGCTCTCACTTCTTGCGATCAAGGGAGGAGGAGTTACCGTCAGTGACCTTTTCAAGGTACTAACGAATCTGAATGTCATAAGGCAGATACTGACTTACAAGTTAACATTGAATGTAAGATACAAATTTGCAGATCTGTTTTTTGTAACAGAACAGATCCCAAACCCTGATAGTCGTGTTACATTATCGGATAAAAAAGACAAGTTCGGTTATCCTGTTGCCAGAATAAACTGGCAGCTGGTACCAGAAGACATCCTGAGTATAAAAAAATGGTTCGATCTATTACATTCAACGCTAATCTCAGAAAATGATTATACTTTTACCCATAGCACTGAAGATTTTGACTGGGATAATATATTGACCACAGCTATACATCATGTCGGTACAGCGAGAATGTCATCTACAGAAAGAGAGGGTGTTGTTGACAGCAATATGAAGGTGTATGGAACCACCAACTTATACGTTAGTGATGGATCTGTATTTACAACATCCGGTAATGTTAACAGTAGTCTGACAATTTCCGCACTCTCATGCAAGCTGGCCAGTCATTTAGATAGAATACTATGACAGTAAAAAGAAAAAGGCTGGCGTTTGTAGTTAATAATCTGGATGTAGGGGGTTTGGAAAGGGTTGTTATTAATTTAATAAATAGCCTGGATCAGACATTATTTGATATATATATTGTCTGCCTGGATGGAGAGGGTAAGCTTTTTGAGGAGATAAAGGGAAAAATACAAGACAGTCTGGTTCTCAGCAAGAAGGGTGGGATTGATATTTTTTCAATTATATCAATGAGGCGATTTTTTGTTAAAAATCGAATTCAGATAGTTCACTCGCACAATCACTCACCCATGATTTATTCTGGAGTTGCTATAAAACTGATTTTGTTCAATAAACCAAGACTATTATTTACCGAGCATAATCAGGTCTCAAGATTGTCTGTAAATGAGCTCAATAAGTTATCTAAATATCTTAAAATGGTAGACAGGGTATTTACAGTTTCAAAAAGTCTGATAAAACTTTATAAGTCCAAACTGGATACTGACGTAGATGCTGTACTCTATAATGGGGTTCCTGAGTCAGTAATAGATAATGTTGATAAGAGCAGGATAAGAGAAGAAAAGGAATTAACAGATACTGATTTTGTGTTATGTACTGTGGCGATATTAAAAAAGCAAAAAGGCCTTGAATATTTGATAAAGGCATTGTCAGAACTTAAAAAATATAAAGATATTAAATTACTGATAGCCGGGAGTGGTGTACTGCTAGATGAATTAATAAAACTAGTGCATCGATACGATCTTGATAATAAGGTGTTCTTTCTTGGGTATCGCAGTGACCTGGGGAATATTCTGTCTGGATCAGATGTATTTGTACTGTCTTCCATACAGGAAGGACTGCCAATGTCGATAATTGAAGCATTGGCCGTAGGTTTGCCAGTGATTACTACAGATGTGGGCGGGTGCTCCGAACTTGTAATTGATAAAGAAAATGGAATAGTCATCAATTCAAAATCGTCCGGAGAATTATCAAACGCCATTTTGAAATTATATGAAAACAGAGAAGAGTTAGAAAAATATACGAAAATTAACAAAGAAAGATACAAAAAATATTTTTCATTAGATGCAATGATGAATTCACATGTTCAGGAATACCAGTAGAACATAGGATTATTAAAACTATGAATGGAATAAGCAATAATACCAGACCTAGCTTTTTAATAACGGTTGATACAGAGTGTGATAACCTCTGGTCAAGTAGTGATAAAATTACGACAGAAAACTCAAAATACATATCAAGATTTCAAAGGCTATGTGAAAAATATCAACTAAGGCCAACCTACCTAGTTGATTATGATATGGCAAATTGCCCCATTTTTCGTGCCTTGGCAAAGGGTCTAATAGCTAATGGTGCAGCAGAGATTGGCATGCATCTCCATTCATGGAGGACACCTCCAGAGTATAAAATTACAGATTGCGATGCAAAATATAAACCTTACCTTACAGAATTTCCTGTTGAAATAATGGATAAAAAAATCAAATACATGACCATGATTCTTGAAGATGTATTCGGTGTTAAGGTGGTTAGTCACAGGGCAGGAAGGTGGGATTTGAATGAGCAGTACGTTGAAATATTGGAGAAATATGGTTACAAGATAGATTGTTCAGTTACACCTCACGTTACATGGAAGAATAGTCCAGGTCTGCCTGGAGGCAGCGGTGGAGCAGACTATAGAGGTTTTCACGATTATGGATATTTTATGGATAAAGATGATATTTCAAAAATAAGTAATTCAGGAATACTGGAATTGCCTGTGAGTATTATTAATCAAAGCTCAAAGATTGTTGATCAAATAAGAAAAGTTCCTGTCATTTCAAGGTTTGCCAATAAAATGAATCCAAGGGTAATATGGTTAAGACCTAACGGGAAAAATCTGAAACATATGAAAAAAATTATCAGAAAATCAATTTACGAAAAAAAAGGGTATATTGAGTTTATGATACATTCATCTGAGCTTATGCCGTCAGGCTCGCCAACATTTAAAACAATATCATCTATAAATAAATTGTATTCTGATCTGGAAAAATTATATTTTTTTGCGGAAAATATATTTACCGGAAGAACGCTGAATGAACATTATATGAAATATTTCGAGGATAAGGAAAGATCACCATATGAGACTGACGGTAATGATGCTATCGAAGGGTGAATTTTTTTAGTAATGATTTAATTTTAGCTAAAAAAGAGGAGAGTGTACCGTACAGATTGTTATTAAAAATTGTAATGTTGTATGCAATACCTTTGTCGGCAGAGTACTCCCTTTTATAGGAGTCTTCAGGGCCTACCATTAAATCAAATTTATCTATATTTGACAAAATGGCCTTTTCTATTGACTTTATTATAAGGGTATTTCCAGGAGAGTATTCTTTTGCATAGGCAGGATCAAAGCCACTTTGATAATAATGGATAACCTCTCCTATGCCAAAATTATAAATAGCAGCCATTGGTTTATTGTGAATGTACAGTATTAGTAGTTGAATATTTCCTTCAAGCAGAAAATGCTCAATCATTCTTTTGTGAAAGTGGCTGAACTTTTCTGATGTAAATGCCCCGGGCTTGTTTTTACCTTCCCATCTTAGTTCGTGCAGGGTTCTTAGTGTATTCCAGAAATAATCAATTTCAGAAAAATTTTCGAGCACTTTCTCTGAAAAAAAGCTGGATGTATTAACTGTATTAATTCGGTTTTTTACCTTTAGTCTAAACTTGGGTTTGAGTGAATCCATATATGAAATAATATTTTTGGGCAAACCAATAAGAAATTGAAACCCTATTTGATGTTTTATACATCTATAGCCACTACCTTTCATGTGAGGTAAAAAATACTTGTTTAGCGTAGAGTTTTCGAGGATATATTTAGTTACAAATTTATTCCAGACGAACTCATGATTTGAAGACAGGATATCCGCGATCATGCGAGCAGATAAAGAAGCATATTCTGGCAGACAAATAATATCCAGGTATTCACTGGATACTTCCTCAGACTCTTCTTCTCCGCTCCCAATTATATATATGACCTTGTATTTGATATAGAAAGGAGAAATAGAGACCAGTTTGTCTTCATCGTAAAGTGTACTAATGAAAAGTTCCATATCACTGTTTTTATATACTTCCCACCATGTGTACATCCATCTCCATGTTGAAAAAACCGTATAACTCTTGCATTTGTCTATTAGCTTGTCCCAGTCAGAACGAAGTTTTTTAAAATCTTCTGATGTACGTATAATTGTAGAAGCTGGAGAGTTTTTCATGTCAGCTTTCATGAACATTTAATCCTGTAATGGCAGAATATGTTTATCATAATGTTAGTACGTAACATCTTTTAAAGTAATAGATATTACTATTATTGCAATAGTATGAAATATGGGAGGAAGTGGCAATTATTTCAAGGGTTTCCAAGACTGAATACACAAATAATCTTGAATATTACGTCATGTATGAGAATCCATTATATCAGATATTACGGATAGCATGAAATTATACAAATTGCATGATATTATGATATTTCAATAAGGTAAAAGGTTTTCATATAATATATACAAGTCATCTACATTATGAATGTAGCCTTTAAGAATGCAGCCAACTGGAAATATCTATCTGAATACTGCCAGTTGGCTAGGATACCTGTTGGACAGATAGCATCAATATCGATCAAATTCTTGAAATATTATATGAGTGACAGGAAATATGTTCATTTTTTACAATAAGCAAAATCAGGTTATAAACATCCAATAATGCCATTTGCATTAGTATCTTTATATATAGTTTTTGTGTTTATCCGGCCTCATGAATATATACACTTCATGAAGGATATACCCATTTTGCCTGTGATTCTGATAATTGCTGCTCTTATGGTATTTATGGATAGACGTAATGAGGTAAAAATACCGCAACAGATACTCATATTGTTATTACCGGTTATGATGTTCATATCTAATGTATTTGGCGGCTGGCCCAGTAAAGGAATTGATGTAGGGCTCAAGTTTCTTCCTATAACTCTGATCTATTTATTATTGATCCATTCGTTAACAACTATAAAAAGAATAAAAATATTGATGATGATATTTATAGTGTCCGCAGCCATTATTTCGGTACATGGTATCGATATGCTGCAACATGATGGTTTCGGCTGGACTGGTGCATATGCATACCAGAACCGTATCCGTTATCCAGGAATATTTAATGACCCGAATGACATAGGGATGTTCCTTGTTATAAGCCTGCCATTTGTTATTTTTTTCTACAAAAACTCAAGCTCATTTATACCTAAAATATTGTACCTAACTTGTATGGGCATACTTTTATACGCAGTTTACCTGACTAACTCCAGAGGAAGCGTATTGGGTATACTTTCAATGATAGGTTTTTATATGAAGAGCAGAATCGGGATGGTAAAGTCTGTTATTCTGGGGTTACTGGCGATGCCTCTGGCTGTAATCATGCCGTCCAGAATGAGTGAGGTGGCATCGTCTGATGCTTCAGCAATGGGAAGACTGGATGCCTGGTATAGCGGATTTCATCTGTTTTTTTCTAACCCCTTGACAGGGATAGGGGCGTATAGATTTACTGACTATAATATAATAACAGCACATAATTCGTACGTACTGGTGCTGGCAGAAATGGGTTTTCTGGGGTTTTTCATATGGGGAATGTTTCTGTTTATGAGTTTTTATATGTTATATAGAATAAGAATACACATAAATAATAATAGCGAAATATTTTACAATAATAATATATATGAATTACTCAATACGGCATTTTACTATTCATTTATTGGCATGCTGTTTACTATATTTTTTCTGAGCAGGTCATATACAATTATATTATATATTTTTATCGGGTTAACGAACGCCTACTACATTATATTCTCGAACAAGTACCCGGAACTTGATAATATCATCACGAAGGATATTTGGTCGCGTTCATTAAAGTGGACCGCAGCAAGCATTGTAGTGTTGTACTTTATCGTTAAACTTCTATTGAAGGTTATGTAATAGGCTGCTGGATGTTTCTTAATTTTTTATACGTAATCAAGTCAGTAATTAATCAATGAGTAAAGATCTCAGAAACACAATTGCTTCATCAATAGCGGCATATGTAGAAGTAATATTCGGCCTGGTTATTTCCATTATTCTTGCGCGTGGAATGGGGAGGGATCAATATGGGCTATACAGCTATTATATCTGGTTAATAGCGTTATTCGTAATCCTTACAAATAACGGAATAACGACTGCCGCAATAAAGTTTACTGCAGAATCGAATTCAAGAGAAAAACTAGAGCGCTATACGAATGCACTGGTTCAGTATCTGGAAAAAATACAATTCAGATCAATTTTGGTTGTCCTTTTGATTGCTTTTTTGATGTTTTATTATCAAACGAGGGAGATTTTTCTCACCGGGGTATTGCTTATATCAGTCGTATTAAGATCCAGGTATATGCTGCATCTATCGTTGATAAAAGGATATGAATCGTTCGGTATGATCAGTAAGTTAATGGCAATTATTTCACCGTTAAATTTACTACTGGTTACTGGTGTATATTACCTGTTTAATGAGCTGGATTATTATATATATACTTTTGCAGCCATTAGCTTTCTGTATTATTTTATATCACATACATTTACAAATAAACTTGCAAGTAAAACAGAAATCATAACTATCATAAGAGAAGGAGATAAATCGAGAATAAAATCTCATATAGCGTATACGAGTGTTATATCAATTATGAGCTTTATTGTTATCAGACAATCAGAGATTTTCTTCCTGAAAATGTATGCGCCTGTTGAGCAGGTGGCTTTTTTTAATATCGGTTTTATGATTTCCCTGATGAGTGCAAGCCTTGTCCCAGGCGTTTATAGTAATATTCTTTTACCGATTACGTCGAAAATTGATAAAAATAATAAAATCGAACATGCTAAAAAATTATTGTCATCCATACATTATTTATTATTACTGGCAATGCCTCTAATTGTATTTATATTCGTATTTTCAAGTAACGTGATAGTAGCACTGTATGGAACTAACTATCGTGAGGCAGGAGAAGTATTAAAGTACCTTATTATAGCTTCCTCGTTACTGGTGGTTAGCCATAGTGCAACAAGTTTTTTAATGGGGAGTGACAGGCAAAAAGTCTATCTTGTTATTTTATTAAGCACCGGGATAGTTACAATATTAATTGATTATTTTCTGATAAAAAAATATTTTCTTACGGGGGCGATCATCGCATATACGTCATCTTCCGCAATACTGGTTGCCGCTCTTTTTATTAAGACAAGAATAATATTGAAATTAAAATATGAATTCGTACTGTATCTGAAGATACTGCTAAGCGCTGTTGCTCCTATACCGATATTAAAATTAGCCAATCATTCTGAAGTCTCGATATTATATCTTGCGATATACGGGGTTATTTATCTTGTAATGTATCTTGTCGTGTCTCTTTTTGTCGGGTGTTGGCCAAAAGAGGTTAAGGAGTATTTGCATACCAGATTCTCTTCCAGTCGAAATTAAGCACCTGTATTAGACAATTATTATTTCCTCGTCAAAAAGATTTCAGGCCTGGGATATATTGTCTTTCATGTGCCTATTAATGGAGGTTTATGGTAATTAGCGGACGTCACCCTGTTATTTATCGCCACCAGTCTCACATTAGGATTGGTTATTTCAACCATTGCTAAAAACCATCTGCAATCCATGCTAATGACCGTATTTGTATTGCTACCTTCAATACTATTATCCGGCTTCATGTTTCCTTATGAAGGGATGCCTGAAGTGGCGCAACAGATAGCGGAGACACTACCCGTGACGCACTTTGTGCGCTTGATACGTGGTGTGGTATTACATGATGTGGAAATAATTGATATGACCTATTACATCTCTTGGTTGGCATTGTTTACATTAGCAGGCTTGGCTGTCGCGTCTTTAAGATTTAAGAAAAACATGGATTAGTCACCCCGAATCCATCATAAGTGTAATCCCAGACACGGGGGGCAGATAAACCCCAAAGAAAAAAGCCACCTCACGAAGGAGATGGCTTTGATGCTTCAGAATTTGTAATCCAGTTATCAGTGGTTACTTGATCTCTGACAGAAGCTTCGGATTGATGACAAGGTTTCTTACCCCGTGCCCATGATCTTCTTTAAAGTCATTTTTCTCGCACCATTTGCCAACAGTTGCAATATTAACTTTGACAACATGAGGGCGAACACCCCAGGAAACCTGGAAGGGAGAACCTTTTTCATTATAGCCGGGCCCTGTTGTAGAGCCTTCATATTGAACAGCTGCACCAGTGTTGTCAGGGATTCCTGTAGCCTGATATCGACCAGCTTTTACCTTCCCGTATGCTGTTAGGTCATTAAAGTTGAGAGCATGTTTATCATTCACCAGCACATACACTTGTGTTTCAACACGTAGTTGCGGGTTTTTAATCGCCTCACTCAAGCAGGAACCCAGGGTAGGACCAGGCTTCACTTGAGCAGTTGAGTATACATAGTGAACTTCAATTGTATCCCCTGGTTTTAGAGTACTGTGTGCGCTATCACAGATTTTATGCATGGTTGGTGCCAGCTCTGTCTTGTTTAATGATGCAATATCATATCTATAACCACTTTGGTAACCATGGCCATTACCATTACCGGCATAGATAGAGAAATCTTTTGCTTTATGCTCAGCATTTTTATGAAAATGGATGTTGCACAGGGACATTTTTGTATACGCTGGTGCTGCACTGAACAGATGTTTATTCGTGCCGGTAACGGAATCAATATCTCTGGGCGATTGCGGGCCGAATCCTTTACCTGTTGTGTTTCTTGCAAGTGCTTTGCGTTGTGCAGCTATCACGTTATCAGCAACAGGTCCGTGCCCGGTATGTGCCCCGGCTGTTTTAGCATTACTATCTTCGTGGTGTCCGTGTTCTCCGGCCAATGCCGGGGCGGCCAGCAGAGCGTTTATTGCGATTGCGATTGCAATACGTTTCATAATTTCCCTCCCTAGTAAAAAAACCGGCTGAAATGCCGATACGATGAAAACAGTATAGTCCAGCCTTATGAGAGCGCAAGACGAGTTAAAGTGTGAATTTTATACTGGAGCGACATTGTTGGTAAAGTTGGTGTGATATGATTCTGTTCCTGTTTTCATTGCTATGTACCCAAAAAATAGACACGGAATCCGCTGACAGCATTAGGGTTAGCACCTGCATTGAAGGCCTTGGGGTCTCAGGAAGATCCTTAACCGCCTGAAAACTCCTCTCAGCAGAACCAGCCCAGTTGCCAGAAGTCTGGGTGCCACTACAATCCGGTCTGTTCGGTTGATTTCAGGGAAACCAACCATTCAACTTAGGTTTAAACGGCCACAAAATTCTAGCGCAGGCTTCGAAGGCAATATATCCGAGCTAAAAAGAACGTTTGGTGCAAGCAAAGCAAAGTGGAAAGGCCATAATAGATTCAAGGCACTTGTCTGGTCATCAGTGAACAGTTATAACCTGGCGCGTTTAGCACGACTCGAATCTGGATAAACTCAAGCGATAGAGGCAGAAAAGTTACTCTTTATGTTTTTTGCATATTGGGGTGACATGGTATGAGAAAAAATGTAGTAAACAAGCAAATTTGGGTTCAAATGGCAATAAAGTACCTGATAAAATCATATGATACTAAAATCGAGCCTGACTAATTTCACAAAAAGTTATATTTTAATAAAAGGCCTATTTATGGATGGGTACTAAACTTAGAATAAAAGGTTACGATTGTGCAATGGAGTAGCATAGAGCATACTGTTACATAAAAATATAGTTCGGGATTCACCGGACGGATTTGATATAATATCCAGTTTTATGAAAAGCTAATGGATTTATTAAACTGACATATTAAAAAAGCAAGGAAAACCCATGGCAAATACAGAATCAAATTTGACGGGTGTCAGTATTGTGATACCGGCTTACAATGAAGAAGGTGGAATCAGCAGCAGTATCAGGGATGTAAAAAAATCAATGGATGATTCGGGCATTGAATATGAACTATTAATCGTCAATGATGGGTCTAAAGACAAAACCGCCGAGATCGCCGCTCAAGAGGGTGCCACCGTTATAGATTTACCGGAGAATCAGGGTTATGGGGCAGCCCTGA
>ENA-ORDP01000879-ORDP01000879.1-marine-sediment-metagenome-genome-assembly--contig:-NODE-879-length-18119-cov-2.782163_pt1 | contig 18119 bp, 18 predicted proteins | sample MGYA00248627_ERZ508539 | MGnify/ENA primary metagenome ERZ508539 (study PRJEB26208, sample SAMN05571518) | marine sediment metagenome | biome: deep sea; feature: Hydrothermal vent; material... | reverse complement strand
TGGTGTTCACACTTAATGCCAGCTCTTTCGACTTGACTAGAGTGCCGAGTTCACTCGCTATGGCGATACCTGTAAGGATGTGAACGGCTGTGGCGAATTTTCTATCTGCTGCCAATTGTATTACTCCATTCTGTAACATTTATAATAACAAAAAGGACCTTATGTGTCAATACAATTTGTGAATAATCGTAAAAAGAAGCATAAGTTCTTAGAGTCAGGCATGAGACTTTTTTAATACCTTTTTCAAGAAAAAACCAAACATCCTTGTGTTCATATTTCTGGTCATCATAAACTTGGACATCCAGTTAGACACTTTGTTCATCCCTCCAGGAGTGACTCGAGAGCGTTTCCCCAGAGCCTCAATCGCTGACTTGGCAACGGGACCCGGCATCATTAGCTTCATGGGTAGGGGTGAAAAGTCGTGGGGAGCTGTCATTTCGGTATTCGTTAATCCTGGATTCAAGACCAGAACATCCACTCCCTTTGGTTTAAGTTCATACCACAAGCCTTCTCCCTGCACCAGACCGTAAGCCTTGGATCCGGCATAGCTTGCGGCGTAGGGAGTACCCATATAGCCCAGTACAGAAGCGTTATATATTATTCCACCCTTCTGTCTGGCGATCATGTCTTTAGCAAAATGATGGGTCAAGATGGCCGGAACTTTAATATTTAAGTCAATCATATCCAACTCTTCTTTTAGAGGGTTATCAAAGTATTCACCCACATAAATCCTGTATCCAGCATTACTTACAAGCAATCCAATATCAAGACCATCGGTTGTTTCCCTGATCCGATCTATAAATCCATCTGAAAGCAAATCAACTTGAATGGTTTTCACCTGAATATCATGATTCTGTTGGATTTCTTTAGCCAGTTCAATCAATCGGTCTTCTCTTCTAGCTGCCAACACGAGGTTCAAGCCTTTCTCGGCCAACTGTTTAGCAAACTCGGCCCCGATACCTGATGACGCACCAGTTATCAAAGCCCATGGGCCATATTTTTCCTTATAATCTTTCATTATTACCTCTTCATGTATATTTTTAAAAGCTCATGATGATTTCCAGGATGAGAGACAGGATTCTTTCTTTGTACAGCTAACAGGAGACCATTCCATAAATTACCTTTACAAATATCGGCAATCGACACCAACAACCTGAAACACATAATGAGCCAAATGTCCTTTCTGAAGCTAATTAGACCACTACAGTTGAAGTTATTGCATCATCTTGTCTAATGAAAAATAGTCGATCTCATCAAAGTGAAGGTGATCGGCTAGATTCTTGCCATAATAGGCTTTATGAATCGTATAGTCCGATCCGATAAGAATCTCAGCCGGTGCCCGTCTCATATTTGCGTGAAACATATCAGAGCGGGTCATAAAACCTTTTCTTAGGGCCCTGAAGTAATCGAGTGAGAACATTTTAGGGACTAGCCCAAAGAAACTGGACCATTTAGATTCCACCCCATAAAGATTGTAGATTTCCTTGTCTCGATCAGGAATAATAGGAAATGGTGGTTTTTGTTTTCCCACGTATTTCATAATATCTTCTGTGGAAGCCTCAAAAAAAGCGATTACATCCATCCCTTTTGCTTTATAAGAATCATAATGCTCCATAAGTCTATGTACTCTCAAGTTACAAAAGTTGCAGGAAGCAAACGCAAAAAAAGACAATAAGACTTTCCTGCCTTTATAGTCACTCAAAGAAATAGTTTTACCAAAAACGTCTTTCACTGTAAAATCTTTAGCGTTTTGTCCTTCTTTTATTCTCATAATAAACTCCTAAATATTTAGTCTAATACTATTTATGTTAGATAATTTCGCAAAACCAGCTAAAACATCGTGATTTACTTGTCACATGAGTTAGCTGGCCGCTATTCATTATAAAACCATTTTACCGAACTGAGAAAATACTTGTGTGAGTACACCTCTTATTGCCCATACCCACTGGTTGGTATAAGACTATAGCCAAAAAAAACCAATCAAAACTCCTAACCTACTCAGAAAAGTTCTATCCTAAAATATCTTTCTTTTCCTGGCTCGTTGGTCTATTCTTATAGTGATCTGATGATCAGGGACATTTAGTCAATTCTTAAGCCATGATAAATGTCCCATATTTTGTTTAGAAAACAGGCTCACGAGATGAAATAAGCTGTTTTCGCTTTGAGAGCCACTTCATACATAGCCGCCACACCACAAATCTCTGCACTCTCAGGGGGAACAATCCACTCATCCGGATTAAATTCCATCATACTCATCGATGGAGAACATATCTGAAACTTAACTCCTGCTTCAATAGCCTGTTGAAGCATCCCTTCCAATGATTCAAACTTTCCTTTCATCATATAGCGGAACAATTTGCGACCAAAAGGACCAAAAGCCATTTGAGATGGGTTCAGGCCGTGGCTATTGGCTGGGAGCATCCATGTCATCATCTTGCCCAGTAAGCTTTTACCTTTATAAAATCTCTTTCGCTTGATCACTGAAACACCCCAAAAAGTGCAATAGATAGTGCACTCCATTCCCATTCCTACAGCACCTAACGCCATCATCATGGTGGCTATCGCTTTGTCGAAGTCTCCTGAGAAAAGAATCAATGAGACTTTGTCCTCCTGAGCGTTTTCCTTAAGTTCTGCTACCTGCTTCTCCAACTCATTCACCCGCGTGGGGAGATCAAATTGAACCAGGTCTTTTTGTTTTTCCTGAACTGTTTCCATTACAAATCCTCCTAAGTTTTTTGAATATAAAAAACATACTCACTCTGGCTTTCCTTAAAAGCCACAATAGTATTGCCTGTCTGACGCGTCCAGGACTCCATATCCTTTGAGGAGCCGGGATCCGTAGCCATTAATTTAAGTATTTCTCCACTCTTCAGATTGTCCATCGCCTGTTTTACCTTGATTATGGGCATCGGATCATTGAGCCCGCGACAATCCAACTCAATATTATCCGCTAAGTTAGCCATATTATTCCTTAAACCCTTCATAAGTTGAATCACAAGACCTCCTAACCTCATACCCACTAGTTGGTATATTCTCTGTCCAAAAAAAAGACTTCTAATTACCCTCCAAAAAGCCTCTCGAGGCAGATTTTATAGTGGGTGAGATTACGTTCTAATAATTTATCATCCTGTATGGCTTTGGTATAAAGTAATGAGCCTTGAATCAGGGATAGCAGCGAATCTGAGAGACCCTGGGTGTCTATATTCCCCTTGGGAGCGTACTTGACTTTGGCTTCATCCAGGAATTGTTTAAACATAGCTGACTGTTCTTTAAGCAATTTAGCACACAACTTTCTGATCTCTTCATGGGTGTTGGAGAGCTCTTGGGCGATATTACCCAATAAACAACTCCTGTTGGACAGGTCACCTTGAAAGAAGTTTATAACGAAGTCTATATATCCGTAAATCCGGTCCAGGGGATCAGGCCGTGTGAGAAAGCCTTCCTCGACCATCAGGTCCCTCATAATATTATAAAAGTACTCTAAAGCCTCTTTCCCCAAATCTTCTTTGGTCTCAAAGTAATGAAAGAAGCTGCCTTTGGTGAGTCCTGCAGTCTTACAGATTTCGTCCACTGTTGTGGCACCATACCCCTTTGCAAGCATGTGTTTTATAGCGGCATCAAGGAGTTTCTTTTTACTGGGTGATGCAGTCTGTATCATAGGACACCTTAAATCAACTGATAGTATTGAACAGAAATAAGCCATTTATACCAACCGGTATATATGAAAAATACTTGATTTCAGCCCGATTGTCAAGGATTTATTTAAAAAAACATTCTTATTTCTCGCTATTTCAAAGCAAGAATCCATTCAATGATCGCCTCAGCCTCAACTTTACTAAGGTTATTTTGAGGGAACATTACTACATTTCCCCATTTCCCCTTGCTCCCTTCTAGAAGCCCTTTCATCAATAGCTCTTTGCCTTCAGGTTTATTCTTGTATCTTCCTTTTATATCTATAAATGAAGGGCCCAAGAGCTTTTGTCTCATATCATGGCAATTAATACATCTTTTTCTTTGAACCAGTAATTTCACGTTTCCTATAGACGGATTGGGCGCTTTCAACGCTTTTTTCATGGTATCTTTTGCTGGTTCAGCATGACACGAGTAAATCAAAATGCAACCTAGCAAGAAAATAAAAACCTTCATATCATCTCCTAAAAATCTTTTTTATTAAATAACTTCAATCCGGCGAGTAGTGGGAAAATGATCCACAAAACAAGAGAAAAAAAGGAAATGCCAAGACCCATAGAACTCCCAAAAAACTTCTTGAAGATCGCACCGGTATAAACCATAAGTGCTGACATATCTATCTTTAATAGCATCATAATTCTTGCCAGATCAATGGGGTTTAAGGCACTTAAATAGATAACAGGTTGTTCCAAAGGGTAATCACTGAATGTAACAATCATGAAAAGAATCAATCCGTCATAAACAACTGATAAATAAAGCCAGATTAGTATCGATGCACTCAGCCCTTTCACTTTATCTTCAAATATAACAGATATTAAAAATGGAATTGCCACAAATATAAGGATCAAACAAACGCCAGACAGTATCAACGTTAAAAAGGTCGCAATCTCAGAGTAGTCCTTCATTCCAAACATGACAAACGGTATGCCTACTCCCAGAACGTATCCTAAGGACAAGGAAAGGGTCAAGCCAGTGAACTTCCCAAGAAATATACTCTTCCTATTGATGGGTTGAGCCAGCATTAACTCCATAAACTCTCGGGAATTGTAAAAATACATGGTTCCAAACACAATACTCACAAGAGGCAGGATGAATAATACGATATTTATCAGGCTGGCAATAACTTTGCTTGCTTCGTTACCCAGATAAAACAGTCCAAAGGATATTAAAAAAAAAACAGGGAATATAAAATCACCCATTTGCTTCTTAAAATATCAAACAATTCATACTTTAGGATTTTGAGCATGTCTGGTCTCCTCCATGATTTTCGCTATAGCACTCTCAAGGTTTTTTGTATGGGTCTCTAAAATAAGTTCTTTGATGCTTCCTTCCACATATTTTTTCCCTTCAAGAAGAAAAATAACTTTGTCTCCAATTTCTTCCACTTCACTCATAATATGAGATGTCAGTATAATAGCTTTTCCATTCTCTTTCTCTTTAATAAGCCTTTCCTTTAAATAGCGATTAGAAAGAGGATCAAGACCAACGGTTGGTTCGTCTAATATTAATATTTCAGGATTAAACATAAAAGCAATCAGGGCATTCACTTTCTGCTTGGTTCCACCCGATAAGGTTTTTAATGCCTTTGTCATATAGGCTTCAAGCCCTAAATGATGAATAACATCCTTACGGATGTTTAGATCACAATTTCCCCTTATATCAATGATCATAGCGATGAGTTCTTTTAAAGTTAAATTATCCGGAAACTTGGCTATTTGAGGCATATATCCAATTTGCCTCCTATAATTACAGTCCCCTCTGATACTTTGCTTGTTGATTAATATATCGCCTTTGTCTGGAATCACCAGTCCAAGAATACACTTAATGGTGGTTGTCTTACCAGAACCGTTGGGACCAATGATAGCCGTCACTTTCCCCTTCTCGATATGGGCATCAACTCCGTTAAGGACTTTTAACTTCTTAAAACTCTTTTCTAAGCCTATAATCTCAACCAATCCATTTCCTTATCAGAGGTTTTTTGTCAATCAAGGTTTCAGGAGAAAATACCGGCATATACCTTTCCGTTAAATCGAGCATAGTCACGAAAAGACTTCTCAACAAGATTAGAACTTGCGGATATTTCTCTGATATATAAGAAAATAACCTGACCGGTCTATGGGGTATATCCCCAAATCCATCCCGATCGAGGTCATAGCCCTTATAGTCACTCCAGTAGTTTTCAGAAAAAACACTATTATTCATCGTACTGTTGGTGGCCACTTCAAAAGTATTCCCTATAAAATTATTATGATAAAAGTAATCATCCAGACAACTGCTCCCAATCTTTACGGCCCATCCGTTTTCTATAAACTGATTTTCCTTAAACTCAATTCTGTCTGAGTTTTCAGCCAGTATTCCCTGGGTGTTTTTATAGAACACGTTTTGACTCACAAAACTATCTGTAATTTCTTTGAGTAAAAGTCCACAAGCTGCGGGACCCCAATTTTCTTCAAAATGATTGCCAATCATCTTTATATGCTTGGAATACATCACCACAACTCCCGCACCATTGGCTCGAAAAGTATTCTCAAGATATTCATTGTGATGAGAAAACATAAAATGGAGACCGTATCGTATGTTTTTTTCACTCAGATTCCCAATGATACTACTATTTTCAACAAACTCAAAGTAAATTCCATCTCGATGACCTGATATCTTGTTATTCTTAATCAGGGCGTTTTTGCAGTTCCATAAATGAATTCCATTGCCTGAAGAGGTTTCTCGTTTTGCCGATCCTCGAATTATATTGTTGACTATTTTGCAGTTATCTGATTTAGCCAGATAAACGGCCCAAAAGTTATCATAAAATCGACAATCTTCCACCACGACGTTATGAACATTTTCAATCTTGATTCCTGCAATATCGTCAGTATAACTGCTTTTTGAGTTTTTAATAATGAGTCCTTTAATTGTAACGTCACTGATTCCGACAGTAATCACTTGAACTTTATGTTCACCGTCAATAATTGGATAGTCTTCTCCTATAAGCTCTATAGACTTATTAATAACAATGTTTTTGGATATGTAAACGCCTTTTTTTATAAGTATACGATCATGATTTTGGGCTTTCGTGAGAGCTGTTTGAATATCGTTGATTTCACAGCTTTTGCATACAACTATCTCTTTAGCACTAAGATATTGGGTTATAAACAGGATATGGGCAATGAATAACCATTTCATTAGGATGGACCTTCTTACTGATGCTTAATTTTTCCTTTCAACCATTTCTGATAAACAAGCTTTTGAACAGCCTTCCAGGACAATATCGGATCATGAACCTTGATTTGTTCTCTATTCTGAAAAGCTGTTAAGTTCAATCCCATGGGGCTTTTAAGCTTTAGTGAATGAAGATAGACAGCCTTTGAGGCATCGATAAAGGACTTCGGCTTTCTAAAGTTCACCACCCAAAGGGACTTGACATCCTTTTGATTAATCCTGCTCTGATAATAAGCGGCTAAACACTCCACACTATCGAACTTATAGGCCTTGCCTTTATGAGTCAACAGCTCGGCACCATAATGTGGATCAATCATCATCATACTGCAATAACTGCATTGATCATGCCCATAGTCGATAGGAACAATTGTTGCATTACGGCAGGATACAAGGATTAAAGCTAAGAATACCGGTATAATCAATTTCATTATAAGACCCAATTTACTGTTCTTTCTTTCTTCTGCAATATTTAATATAACTGATTAGTTCGTAAAAAAATGCAGCAGATCCCAAAGCAAAGGATAGAAAAAGGATATACCCTCCGATATCAGGTAACGATTGAGCCGTAATGTTTAGAAGTTGCTTGGAGCCAATGAGAGGAGGTTCATAGTTCATGCCAAGCACTGCTTTAGCCAATGGAGAGCTCATATCAAGGTTATGGGCATATTCATAGCCCCTCAAGTAAAAACCCCAAATACCAGCTATCCCTATAATAGCAAAGAACGAAACCCACATTTCAATGAGAACTAGATTAATGACTTCCAAACGCCTCTTTTTTAAGATCAAATCACCAACGGCAACACTAATAAGACCGAATAAAATCATGAGGGCCACATAATAAGGGAGTATGGAAAAATCGGGTAGTTCTTTGGGCAATGTACGCATACCGATATAGTGATTCAACAAATCTATGATTTCAAGATGATGTTCCCCGCCACCGGTCAGACTGGTTAGTCCAATCCGAATCTGTAAACCGTCTGGATACTCTGGATACTGGGGAGCGAGAAGACTTATTTTCCAAAAGGGTACAAAATAAAGTATGATTAAGGTTAATGAAGCGACGATCATGAGTAATTTTGTTGTTTTTCTCATCCTAATTTACCTTCTTATATCGTTTTAGTTAGCAGGAGATAGTCATTATCTCCTGCTACAATCAGTGTTTATCCAGAAACCCTTACATAGCCTTGCATCTCTTGATGTAGGGCTGAACAGAAATCCGTACAATAGAATGGATAAACCCCGGCTTTTTGAGGAATCCACTTGGTGGACCTGGTTTCACCCGGCATAATCAGAAGTTCAACATTCTGATTGCCCATGATAGCAAATCCATGAGGAACGTCCCAATCCTGTTCCAGATTAGTGACATGGAAATAAACAGTATCCCCCATTTTCACTCCTTCAATATTATCTGGCTTGAAGTGGCTTCTAATGGTTGTTAGGTAAATATGCACAGTGTTTCCGTCACGGACCACACCATTTTTCCCTTTGGCCAGAGCTTCTTTTTCACTTTTCACGGCATGGGGATGGGTATTCTCTTTCAGCTTATAAATCCTCAAAGAATTGGGTTCAACAAGTTCTGCTGGAAGAGCCTGAGCATAATGAGGTTCACCGAGTTCAGGGAATTCGGATAAAAGCTTCATCTTTTCCCCACTGATATCAATGAGCTGACCGGCATGGGCGAGTTCTGGACCGGTGGGTAAAAACCTGTCTTTCGTCGTTTTGTTCATGGCTATCAGATACTTGCCAAAGGGCTTGCTGGAGTCTCCACCTGGAATCATGAGGTGACCAATATTATAGTAAGTTCTTATTTGATCCACCACTTTCCATTCCCCTAATTTCCATTTGATCACATTGTTAGAGAGAAAGCAGGAGGTATAGGCATAACCTTTTCCGTCAAACTCTGTGTGAAGGGGGCCAAGACAGACAGGTTTTTTCATTCCTCCCTGAACTTCACCTGCCATAACGGCTTCGTACTTAATCACTGGGATGCCATAAACGGTTTTGGAAAAAGCCTTATTTTCAATGGCTTTTATCATTTTGCTAAAAGAGTGAACGGTAAAAGCCGCCGATAACTTCCCGCTCCCTACAATGTACTCACCCGTTGGATCAACATTCACTCCGTGGGGAGATTTAGGAGTAGGCAGGTAATACACGATACCTGGACAATCGTCAGGACTTAAAACCTTTACAGATGTCTTTTTCACCGATTTAGCGATCCTCGAACCAGGATCCATATAGTTATGATAGTAGGTGGCAGGCATGTTTTTTGCCTTCCCAGCAGCTACACAGCCTTTTGCCTTTTTCCAGTTGATAGCGGCAATATAGTCTTTGTCGTTCTTGGAGGCATTTCTTTCTTTCCAGGTCGGTGATTGCTCTGTGTTATAGCATGATACAAAGAACCAACCATGTGAAGGCCCTTTTCCAGCACGGGCTATATCATAATCAAAACCGGGAAGCAGTATCTGGAACTCCACTTCCATTTTTCCAGGCTTGTCTGCCCGTATGAAGCTCATCGTTCCTTTAAACTTTTCTTTATAATCCTTATAGGGCGTGTCTACATTAGGGATAGGCACACTAAATCTTGTTCCTGCCAATAGATACTCTGAGTCCTGAGTAATAAAAGGAGAGGGATGATTTCCCCCGGAATTGGGTATTTCAATGATCTCTTCCGTCTCAAAAGTCTTTAAGTTGATTCTGGCAATTCTGGGCGTGTTATTTTCATTAATGAACACCCATCTGCCGTCTGGAACACCATGTGTCTTGGAAAGCTGAGGATGATGACTGTCCCCCCAGGGAATAAAGCCAAATGATGTATTCAGAAGGGCTTTAGTCTCTTCAGAATGGCCATATCCATTTTCTGCACCGACAGTAAAAACGGGAATCATCTTAAGAAGTCTTGTTGAAGGGAGACCATAAACCAAAAGTTGGCCGTTAAATCCTCCAGAAAGGAATGCATAAAACTTGTCATGTGTTCCCGGTCTTACATAAACTTGTGAGGCGGCATCGCTCGCTCCGATACCCCCACCCTTTGATTGACAGCCCATCACCATAAAACTCGAGCTCATCAATAAAAGGGATAAAATCAGTCCAAATCGTCCTATTGCCTTTTTTTTCATAATTCATATCCTCCTTTTAACCTGTTAAATATATTTAGGCCGAATCCCACGGGATTATTTGCTATCCGATTCCCTAAAATACTCTAAAATTGACCGTGTCTCCTTTTGGGTAACGTCCTGAAAAGACATTTGAGTATAATACTTTGCATATAATGCGTGAGCCGTAGCATTTTTTTCTACCATTTCTTTGGGGTTTAAAATCATGTTCATCACAAATTCAGGAGTTCTTCGTTTCGTCACTCCCCTAAGAGGAGGCCCAACAACTCTTTCGTCTAATTTATGACAGGCAGAACATTTCATTTCAAATACCTTTTTCCCTTTGCTTGCAAGGGATTTATCAATCGGTCCCAGTTTGACTTCCTTGATTGGCCCGATTCCTTTGTCTTTCCCCCCTTTATCCTGCTTAGCACTGGTCTCACCCTTATTTTGTTTTGGAGAGGCCCCTTTTTTTTCACATGAAAAAGTAAGCAAGGTGACGGATAGAACAATAATGATCAATGTTTTCATTTGATTTTCTCCTTTTGGTATATCACCAAATCCTGTTTATAGATCAATTAAGTTAATATAAAACGAATTGTATACCTGTGAGATATATCACATAAATCTTTTTCTCCCACATTATTCACCGGATTACATCCTATTATATTTCTGCAGGAAAGCAATATACACATCCAATTAAGTTCTCTAAAATGATAAACTTAATGTTTCTTGAGTGATTCATTGGAAGTAACAGTAAAAATCTTTGCTCTTTATTGATTTATGTTGAAGAATCACTGAAAAAGACGTATCTATTCGTAGAAATAATTATTATCTTATTAAGAAGAAACCTTAAAACAATAATCCACTACAGGTTGATATAAAATACATCACTCCATCAACTTAAGTGTTCAATATAAATTATGATTGCTATTATATCCGACTTACACTCCAATGAAGAAGCCTTAAAAGCTGTCTTGAAGGACATCAATGATTTCAACGTAGAGGAAATCCATTGTCTGGGAGACATTGTAAACTATGGGCCTGACCCGAATGCCGTTATCCACCTACTGATAAAGCATCGCGTCAAGAGTATTATGGGGAATCATGATTATTCCGTCATCGATCCAGTGAATGGATACTCCATGATCAGTCCCGCCATGCAGGACTCACTCAATTACACCCTGGATGTTCTTGAAGAACCCTCTAGGGAATACCTACAAAGCTTAACATGGGCAAGGTCTGATGAGAAGGGCTACTTCGTTCATTGCTGCCCACCGGATCGTCTTAGAGGGCATATCAGGGAGTATATTGAAGACTATACCTTTAAAACACTTATTGAGAGCACCCATCAGCCTCTATGTTTTGTAGGACATAGCCATCAGGAAATGATTTATACCGAAAGGCCCAGTGATGATCCGGATTATACACGAATCCACGGTAATCAGACCCCCCAAAAGAAGACTGATACATCCTATCGCAATTCTACTTATACCGCAGGCGACCACTTCCTTGATCCATCCATCCGTTATATCATCAATGTCGGGAGTGTCGGCTTTCACAAAAACGGTAGCCCCCATGCTTCCTATTGTTTGTTTGATCCAAAAAGCAACAGACTCATCTACCGTCACGTTCGCTATGATCTGGAGGGACTTTTGGATAAATTAAAAAGCCTGGATCTAACAAGCGATATAGAACGATTTGTTGCCAAGTATCTTCCTATTGATAAATTATGGGCTGTTTGAGGGCTCCCTTACTTCCTGTCCTTCATCGGAACATAGCTTCTCGTGTCAGCACCCGTGTACAGCTGTCTGGGACGACCAATTCTAAAGTGCCCCTCATCAGCTATCATCTCGGCCCATTGAGAAATCCAGCCTACGGTCCTGGCCAGCGCAAAGATCACAGTAAACATATTGACGGGGATGCCAATGGCTTTTAATATAATCCCTGAATAGAAGTCTACATTGGGATATAGTTTTTTTGAGATGAAGTAGTCATCCTTTAAAGCCAGTTCTTCAAGCTTCATCGCTGTGTCCAGATTGGGATCGTGAACATCAAGTTCTTCCAACACTTTATGACAGCTCTTTTTAAGGATCATTGCCCTGGGGTCATAATTCTTGTAAACCCTGTGGCCAAATCCCATCAGTCGAAAGGGATCATTTTTATCTTTCGCCCGTTCAATGAACTTTGGAATATCACCAGGTTTACCAATCTCACCCAGCATCTTGAGAACAGCTTCATTGGCTCCACCATGAGCCGGCCCCCATAAGGCTGTGATACCTGAGGAGATACAAGCAAAGGGGTTGGCCTGTGAGCTACCCGCCAACCTCACCGTCGAGGTGCTGGCATTCTGCTCGTGATCAGCATGAAGAATAAAGATTTTATCCAAAGCATCTTTCACAACAGGATTCACTCCATAGCTCTCACTTGGGACAGAAAACATCATGTTCAGAAAGTTATCCACATAGCCCAAACGGTTATCGGGATAGACAAAAGGCTGGCCGACAGAGTGTTTAAAGCTAGCGGCCGCGATGGTGGGCATTTTAGCGATGAGACGATGAGCTGATATTTCCCTGTGTTTTGGGTCATGGATGTCTGTAGAGTCGTGATAGAATGCGGATAAAGCCCCCACAACACCTACCATGATGGCCATAGGGTGGGCGTCGGGTCGGAAACCATCATAAAACTTCTTTAGCCCCTCATGAAACATACTATGATGGGTGATATGATATTTATAATCTTTATATTGCTCTTCAGTAGGCAGTTCTCCATAAAGCAGCAAATAGGCGACCTCCAGGAAATGGCTGTTTTCAGCCAGCTGATCAATAGGATAGCCCCTGTATAAAAGAATTCCCTTCTCCCCATCGATAAAAGTAATCTTACTCTGACAACTGGCAGTGGTGGTAAATCCTTCATCTAATGTGAAGATCCCAAACTCCTTATAGAGACTGGCCACATTGATGACAGGTGGTCCCGTTGTCCCTTTCACAATAGGAAGTTCAATGGTCTTTCCTGAACGGTTATCAGTAATTGAAATGGTGTCTTGGCCCATAAAATCCTCCGTTTATTGGTTGAAACTTATAATATAAGTCACTTTAAACAACACCTAAAAAAACCTTTACATTTTCTGATAATATTTTTCTCACTGAATCTATTAACCCAGCTTAATTCTAAGGAGGCGTTAAAAATCAAGTTCCCGATGGGGTGATAAAACTTTGGCTTTTTATGTTTTTCAGGTTGATGAAGGGGTAGAACAGCGTTTGTCTGTTCAGAAACACGTTTCAATCTAAATATAGAATCACCAACCTAAAATCCGTATTGAGCCTGGTTTTAAATAGGTATAAGTATAGGACACTCCAAAATTCCCTTCTGCCTGAAGAAACCCTGAAGCATCCCCGAAGAATCTCTTAAACAGAAACGGGTCATCGAGGGGCAACTATTCTTGTTCCTTCTCTCTCTGAGAAAGGTTAGTAGAATCTACCAGTTGTTGATTGAGCACTATCCATATTTATTTTCTTTTTTGACAGGATGTGAAAGATTCAATGAAATGAGAAGTGGATTATCCTGTCAATTATCTTGTAGGAATCTCAAAAACGGGAATCTATTTTTTAACGCCTCCTTAGTAATATTCTAGTATTATTGAACAATGTGGAAGATTCTTTTTAATTATTTCAATTTCTGATCCTGGTAAGTTGTTATTTCTGATATTTAGCACTTTAAGATTTTTAAGTTTCAATACAATCTTTGGGATGCGATTTAGATGGTTTGCTTCTAAATCTAACACTTTTAATTTCTCTAATTGACCTAAATCATCAGGAAGATCTTTTAAATCATTACTTTTTAGAATGAGAATTTGTAAATTGGATAATTTAGAAATTCCTTTAGGTATATTCTTTAAAGAATTGCCATGCAAATCTAACCAAACTAACTTTTTAAGTTTATATAAACTCTTTGGAAGCTTCTTGAGGTTATTTGTTCTTAAAATAAGATATTCTAATTCTTTAAGTTTGTCTATACCATCTGGAATATTATTAAGTTTGTTATAATAATAGGATAATATTTTTAATTTGCTGAGTTCTAATATCTCTTTAGGGAAATTTTCTAAGGAATTACTGTCCAATATTAAACTTTCAAGGTTCTTTAAATCGCCAAGTTCTTTTGTCAATGAACTTAATTCATTGTTTCCAAGATCTAAGCTTCTTAAATATTTTAGTTTACTAATTTCACTGTTAAGGGATGTTAAATTATTGTCGGATAGGTCTAAGTTAAGCAATTTTACAAATGAACTAATTTCTTTAGGAACTGATTTAAAATTGTTATCACTTAAATCCAGTTGCTGATATTTCTCAGGCTGTAAAACATCTTTTAAGCAATTATCCGTATGGATACAATCATTTCTCAAATCAAGCCAATGATGTCTTAAACGATGTTTATTTCTTTTTGAGGTCTTTATTCCACTGCTATTTCTTTTCAGACTTAACTTTAGTTTTTCTATACCTGTCACATTTCTATTCTCATCACGTATTTCATTGATTTTACGAGCAATTTCAATATCAAATTTAGAACAAACAAAATAACCAGTTACGCCATCATAAGGTCTGGAAGTTGTAAACCTTCCAGGACTATCATATATTTGAACTCTATAATCATCCAATGGAATATCAAATTTGCCACGATCATTTAGGAAAAAATCCGAGATATTCCAGATCTGCTGACGAGAACCATCTTTGCCTATATAATAGTATTTTCTTGTCTTATTAGGTTGAAAGGCGCCACGATTCCACTTGAATTGGGTGTAAAGAATTCCATATTCATCCATTTCGTAAACACGAAATCCATTTTCATATTTCTTTGCTTTCCCATTTACAGCTCCAAAAACTATTTTTATAGGACCAACATATCCCTTTGGAATAAGATGGATTTCAGGTTCTGCAAAAATTAATATACAGGAAGAGCAAATTATTAATATAGTGTGAATTAGAAAAAGCTTTACGATTAAATAGATTATAGTTTTCATCTCATTAATTAGCTCGACACTTTAGTCTTGAAGTAGCTGGCCGGGAGTCATCCACCCGTATCACTTTGCTACGACCTTCTTCAGCCGATTTCAGGGTGCAGACTATTTTGGATTATCTTGTCACACTTCAATAATCTCTCCATAGTCAAGATTCGTTAATTTTCTCATGTAATCCCCCATTTCAGGTATTACTTCGCGATAGAACAGACATGACTTTGTGCCTAAATTTCCTGTGGCACCCTTTTTACTTCCATAAATTACTTTTATATCTGTTTTTAGCTCATCGATGAGTTGTTTTGCCAAAACTTGATGTTTACTTTCGTTAACATCTTCAATTCTATAAAATACAGACACAAAAGAGCTGAATATCTCAGCTGTAAAGACATCATGGAGTGTTATTATGTTTATAGATTTTTCTATAAGGGAACGAATTCTTTCAATATTATCGTCCCTTACCTGAAAGACAACAAAGTTTACAGTTCCTCTTTTTAAGCTTAAATAATCTTTTCCATCGTTTTTTGCAAGTAACTCTCCTACAATATCAGGAATATCAGGAGATAAATATTCCCCAAAAGCTTTTTTTATTGCTCTTTTCTCTCTCCAACTATTCCAAAACATCGCGTTTTCCTGAATAAAGTCGGCTTAGACCGTTTCTCTTTATCCACTCCGTCTTATATTGTGGGCGAAGTATATTTACAACTAATTAAGGATAGATCTATGTGTCTATCCTCCTGTAGGACAAACGTACAGGCTTGTCGAAGTATTTATTCTCCCATCAACCTTAAGTGGGTGCAAATCTTTTTATTAGCTTTCTACATCCCTCAGATATTTCACTACTGTAATACTCTTTTATTTCATTTAACTCCCTATCACATCGATCTAACCAGTCTTTAGAACAAATATTCCGCAAGTCTTCTTCTGGCATATGATCGGTGTCATCTTCCATGAGTACAAAAATTGTGAACTCTTCATCAAAACCATCCTCACTAACTTCATGCTTTAGACATGCAAGACGACGAATAGCGATAAGAAAATCTATTTTGTTTTCCCTTAACAAATGAGAAACCGCTACAATTTCATTTCGCCTATTTTGTACATATTCTTGGTGAGTCATTTTTTTATCACACACATTATGTACCCATAGCAGGAGTTATTTACAGTTAACCTGACACTTTCGCCTTAAAGTAGCTAGCCGGGAAATCATCCACCCGGATCACTTTTCTACGCCCTTCTTCAGCCGATTTCAGGGTGTGGGCTTCCTTTTCATCAATGATTCCCTGGCTTGTGGCCTCCTGGATCAGTTTATCTGGATGAACACCCTTTAGTTTTCCCTCTCGCCTTGCCGATAAGAGCTTTTTCTCAATAGGTTCAGAAGCAATGACTTGGTCCAAGGTCTTTTCAAGCAATGCCATTTTCTCTTTTCCGTCTTCAGGGAGATAGACGCCTTCTGTTATACGATCTCGTGCAGGAGAAGGCTCTAACAATATCTTAGCGACTTGATGCCCCAAACGATCTTTGGGGAGTTTAAAGGTCTTACCGAAGGGGAAGATGATGAGCCGTAAAATCCACGCTATAAAGGTATTGGGGAAATTACGCAATATTTGATCCAAAGCCTCCTGACCTTTGTATAAAGCTTGGTCACAAGACCATTGAACCAGTGGGAGGTCTTCTTTTGGGCTTCCCTGATCTTTAAAGTGCTTCAGAATGGAGGATGCCAGGTACATTTGGCTTAAAATGTCTGCAAACCGTCCGGATATTTTTTCCTTTCGCTTCAACGCCCCACCCAACAGGAATAAGGCGATATCTGCCGTCAGGGCAAAAGCCGAACTAAGATGACGAAAGAACGTAGCATCAAACTCTTTGGACGCCACGGATGAGTCAGGATTCGCGATGGCCTGTATCTCTTTTAGTGCATAGGGATGGCAGCGGATAGCTCCCTGTCCAAAGATGATGAGTGAGCGAGTCAATATGTTAGCCCCCTCTACTGTAATGCTGACGGGAACTCCCTGATAGGTGGAAGCCCATAGGTTGCCAGGTCCCATACAGATGCCACTTCCCCCCTGTACGTCCATAGAGTCATTCATGACCTGACGTAAGGTCTCTGTCAGATTGTATTTAACAATAGCTGAAATCACAGACGGCTTTTCACCCATGTCCAGGGCAACGCAAGTGAGTCGACGTGCTGCGTCCATCGTATAAGTATTGCCTGCCATACGTGCAAGGGCTTCTTCAATCCCCTCAAAACGGCCAATGGGTATCTTGAACTGTTTACGAATACGGGAATAAGCCCCAGTAGCCCGACAAACCATCTTCCCGCCACCAGTACTTAAAGCAGGCAGTGAGATAGACCGTCCTGCCGCCAAACTCTCCATGAGCATGCGCCAGCCTTGACCTACACGATCAGTTCCTCCAATAATCCAATCCATAGGGATAAAAACGTCCTTTCCCCAATTTGGGCCAACCTGGAAAAATTGATTTAATGGTACGTGACGACTACCTATAGAGACTCCCGGTGTGTTGGTGGGTATGAGAGCCAGTGTGATCCCAAGTTCTTCTTTATCTCCCAGCAGATGGTCTGGGTCATAGAGCTTGAAGGCCAATCCTAACACGGTAGCCACAGGTCCAAGGGTGATATAACGTTTATCCCAGTTCAGGCGAATCCCCAGGACGTCCTTTTTCCCTTCAAAGTCACTGTGACATATAATCCCCGTATCAGGCATCGACCCTGCATCACTTCCAGCCTCAGGACCCGTTAGGGCAAAGCAGGGTATTTCCTGACCCTTAGCCAATCGAGGCAAATAATGATCCTTTTGCTCTTCTGTTCCATACTTCAGAAGGAGTTCAGCCGGGCCTAATGAATTGGGTACCATCACAGTCACCGTACCCGAGGTGCTTCGACTGGCTATCTTCATCACTACACACGAGTGACCAAGGGCTGAAAACTCCAAGCCCCCGTATTTCTTAGGAATGATCATTCCAAAAAATCCCTTGTCCTTAAGAAATTGCCAGGCCTTGGGAGTCAGGTCATAGTCCTCATGATTGATCTTCCAATCGGATAACATGGCACAAAACTCATTGACAGGACCATCCATAAAGGTCTGTTC
>ENA-ORDP01000878-ORDP01000878.1-marine-sediment-metagenome-genome-assembly--contig:-NODE-878-length-18125-cov-34.369231_pt1 | contig 18125 bp, 18 predicted proteins | sample MGYA00248627_ERZ508539 | MGnify/ENA primary metagenome ERZ508539 (study PRJEB26208, sample SAMN05571518) | marine sediment metagenome | biome: deep sea; feature: Hydrothermal vent; material... | reverse complement strand
CTGGCATTGAAGGGTGCCGAGGAAGGCATGAAGGAAAAAATCTTCAGCAACATGTCCAAGCGTGCTGCCGAGATGATGCGCGATGATCTGGAAAACAAGGGGCCGGTGCGTCTCAGCGAAGTAGAAGGCGCACAAAAGGAAATATTGTCAATAGCGCGGCGTATGTCCGAATCCGGCGAACTCGTGCTGGGTGGTAAGGGAGCTGAACAGTTTGTCTAATGTCATACGCAGCGAAGAGCTATCGGATTGCCAAGCCTGGAGTCTGCCCGAAGTGCAGTCCGGCGGGAACAGCCATAACCAGCCGGTAACCGCGCGCCGGCTGGAGAAAATCCAGGAGCAGGCGCATCGGGAAGGGTATCAGCAGGGCCTGCAGGAAGGACGTGAGAAGGGCGGGGAGGAATTACTGAACCAGGCCCGCCACCTTGAACAGATTATAAAGGTGCTCGATAAGCCGCTTGAGGATCTGGATGACAGCATTGAACAACAGCTGGCCCAACTCGCCATGCTGGTGGCCCGCCAGCTGGTGCGGCGCGAATTGAAAGCTGATCCCCAACAGGTCGTCGGTGTGGTTCGCGATGCGCTGGCGGCGTTACCTGTAGCGGCACGTGATGTCCAACTGGCGTTGAATCCGGAAGACGCCGGGATTGTTCGCGAAGCTTTGTCTCTGCACGAGGGGGAGCAGGCGATCCGGATTGTGGAAGACCCGGTGCAAAGCCGTGGCGGCTGCCGGGTAGTGACCCGGACATCCCAGATTGATGCAACCGTGGAAACCCGGTTGAACTCGGTGATAGCCGATGTTCTGGGTGGTCAACGTCATACTGATAGCCCGGAAGCCGATGCCGGAGACTAGTCACAGTGAGCGCTGGAAGCGGCGGCTGGCGCCTTATTTGCAGCGCGCCGAGCGAACCCGGCCACTGGTCGTTGCCGGAAAGCTGACGCGCATGGTGGGCCTGACTCTTGAGGCGGTTGGTTGCCAGGCGACTATCGGCGGGCGTTGTATGATCGAATCGAAACTGGGCGGATCCATCGAAGCTGAAGTGGTGGGGTTTCACGACGACAGGCTTTACCTGATGCCGATTGGTGACTTGCAGGGTCTGGGGCCCGATGCCAGGGTAGTGCCCACCCATAGTGTTTGTGAAGTCCCGGTTGGCGAGCACCTGCTTGGACGCGTACTCGACGGTGCCGGGAATGCACTGGACGGTAAGGGACCCATATGTGCAGATAAATGCGTGCCCCTGACCGGGCGTCCTATCAATCCCCTGACACGCGCGCCGATCAGCGAGCCGCTTGATGTCGGCGTTGCTGCGATCAACGCTTTGTTGAGTGTCGGTCGTGGTCAGCGTATGGGGCTGTTTGCGGGCAGTGGTGTTGGCAAGAGTGTCCTGCTGGGCATGATGACGCGCTACACCGAGGCCGACGTGATTGTGGTTGGGCTGATCGGTGAACGAGGCCGTGAGGTCAAGGAGTTTGTGCAGAATATTCTTGGTGATGAAGGGTTGTCACGTGCAGTGGTGGTGGCCACGCCGGCAGACAATCCACCATTGATGCGCATGCATGGCGCCATGCTGGCGACCAGTGTTGCAGAATACTTCAGGGACCAGGGCAAGCAGGTATTGTTGTTGATGGATTCCCTGACGCGATTTGCACAGGCACAGCGCGAAGTTGCACTGGCGATAGGTGAACCTCCGGCTACCAAAGGTTATCCGCCCTCCGTGTTTGCCAAGTTGCCACAGCTGGTAGAACGTGCCGGCACCGGTGACCGGGGGGGATCGATCACAGCGTTCTATACCGTACTGGTGGAGGGCGATGACCATAACGACCCGATTGCCGATGCTGCACGCGCCATTCTCGATGGGCACGTTGTACTGTCACGCGAGCTGGCGGAAGCCGGGCATTACCCGGCCATCGATATCGAGGCATCCATCAGTCGTGTCATGGTCAATATCGTAGCGCCCGAGCACGACCAGGCGGTGCGCCGCTTCCGGCAGGTCTATTCCAGTTATCGCCAGAACCGGGATCTGATTAATGTGGGCGCCTATCAGCCCGGCAGTGATGCCAGGGTTGACGAAGCGATTGCCATGCATCCACAGATGAACCGGTTTCTGCAACAGCCTATGCACGAGCAGGTGACGTGGAACGATAGCCTGGCCGGGTTGGCAGCTTCGCTGGGAGTAGATGCGGAGGGGTAGGAGCGCCGGCCTTCGGCGCGATTGTTACGGTGGGCTGTCGCGGTCAGGAGACCGCTCCTACAGGTGATTGATTATTATTACGAGATTTTGATCTTTAGGGATTGATCCAGAATGACACGTTCGAAACGCATGCAGCCGGTACAACGGGTTGCGCAGAATCGCGAGCAAAGCGCGGTGCAGAAATTCGGCCAGAGCCGACAGAATCTGGAGGCCCAGCGCACCCGGCTGGAAGAGCTGCGTGCTTACCGGGACCAGTATGCCAGGGACTTTGAGCTTTCCAGTGGGGCCGGGCTGGACGCCATCCGAATTCAGGATTACCGGGTTTTCCTCAATCGCCTGAACGAAGCGATCTGTCAGCAGGAAGCCCTGATTGAACAGTGTTCCTGCCAGCACGAGCAAACCCGGCAGCAGTGGGTCGAAACCCGCACCCACTGCCAGGCGATTGACAAAGTTGTGGAACGTTATCGCCGGGAAGAGCATCGGCAGCAAGATCTCCGGGAACAAAAGGAACAGGACGAGCACGCCCAACGCTCGACAAAAAAATAGAACTGGCACGCCCATTGCTCTAACACTCTGCAGGTAACCCGAATTTACGCAGGAGCAAAGGGATGGATGCATCCTTGACACTATTACAGACACCCCCGGAAAGTCCCGGCAGCACAGCTATTGCTGGTACGGATCTTTTTAATAAACAAGAAGATGTAGCGATACCCGGGGAATTCGGAGCGCTTCTTGATCAGGTTAACGCGTCGCAGTTGTTGCAACCGGCCGGCAACACGACAGAGCTGGTCGATGTCGAAAATATCAGCCTGCAACTGCAATCCTTGCCGCAAGGAGGCAAACTGTTGCCGTTATTGCAGCAAGCCCTGGAGAGTGGAGAGCTCTCTGGTGCTGATAAACAGCAGCTGATTGACCAGATTGCCGCCAGACTGGAACAGGCCCAGTCCGCTTCCGAATTGAATCAGGGCGATGATATTACCGGTGCGATTTATCAGTTGCTGATAAATGTTTCCGATAGCCAAACAGTTGCGGTTCCGCAGGGAGCGGTTCTGGCAGACATTGATAGCAAACTGCTGAAATCCGGTTCCGTTACTGCTGAAGCGACCGGCCGAGCGCTGGCGACGCTTCCGGACAAACAGACGGCGGTGGCAGAGGCGGATAACAGGCCGCTATCAGCAGAGACCCTGCCGACTGTAAAAAATACGAGTCTGGATAATGCCCTGGCGCAAATCCAGCAGCAAAGTCCGGAATCGAGCAACAGCGAGCTGGCAAGCCTGATGACCGCTTTCAAACGTCAGGTTGAAAACCCGGCCAAATCTGCGGATACGCTGCTTCGAGCAGATTCCGCGACCACGGCTGTAACAGCACCTGTAACCGTTCAGCCTCCGGCGGCCGCGCCATCTGGATTGCCGACCATCGCGCTGGGCACACCCCTGAATCAGGGTAACTGGGACCAGGCACTGGGTGAGCGTATCCAGTGGATGGCGGGACAAAAACTGCAGGGTGCGCAGATCAGGCTGAATCCGGCGAATCTGGGACCCATGGAAGTCCGTATCCAGGTACAGAATGAACAGGCCAGTATCCAGTTTACATCTGCCCACGGGGTGGTCAGGGAGGCGCTGGAAGCGGCTCTGCCCAGGTTACGCGAAATGTTCGATGCCTCCGGGGTCGAGCTGGTGAATGTGGACGTTTCCGGGCAGTCTTTTGCCGAGCAGCAGCGTAGCGCCGGTGAAGGTGCGTCAGCGGCCTGGGGCAGGGTTACCGGTACTTCGGGGCAGGATATGGAGCTGGAACCTGTGTTGGAAACTCCGCTTGCAAGGGTTCTGGGAGGCGGTCGGCTGGATCTTTTCGTCTAATCGGCCTCTGAATTCAAGAGCTTGTTACTGTGGCCCGGAAAATGCGCTGAAAAAATCAGACTGAAAGCCGGTAACAGATTGATTGTATTTATGGTTAATCTTGTGATAACTTCGAGCTACAATTATAACAATGCTGGACTTGGCCATGCCAAAACCACCGACAAAGAGTGCGCGTACGAAGGAGGAAAGGCGTCGTGGCGCGCGTAAGAAATACGCCAATACCCCGATTCAGGGGAAAGAATTCAATTATGTCCTCCAGCTGAACGACGAGGATACGCGTTTACTCAACCGCTACCAGGATATCCTCGCCCAGGGCGCCGCAGGTTTTGCGGAAACCACCTACAACTACCTGTTCGACAACCCCGATATCGCCGATGTCATGTATGCCTACGAACGATCCGGTGGCAACATCGGTGAACTGGTGCGTGGCATGCTCGAGCACAAGCTGAGTTTGCTCGACGGTGACATCGACGAAAAGGCAACCAACCGCAGCGAGCAGGTCGGCCGTGAATACTATCGCCTGGGTGTGAAGCCGGTATGGTCGCTGGGCGCGTATCGCTTGTTTATGGAGCATTTGCGGCGCCTGGCCACCACCGATCCGCAAATAGCGGACGAAGACCGCGATGCGCTGGAATCCGCGTTAATCAAGATGATATTCCGGGACATGGCTGTCATGACCGAAGCCTACTGGCGCACGGCTGTGGAACAAATCACGGAGCAGCGTGATGAACTTGGCGTCGAGCAGGGCCTGGCCGGTGAAATCCTGGGCCATATTCCACAGATGTTGTGGACCGTTGATATTGAATCCAACCAAATCACCTATGCGAGTCCCGGCACCCGGGTTTTCAACAATGATGAGCTGGAAGCACCGATCCCCTGCTTCTACAGCATTCACAGTTCCGAGCGTGAGCGGGTACTCACGGCGTGGCAACAGGTCATCGACGGTCAGGCGGCGCAGCTTGAAATCCGGCTTGCGCCTGACGGGGAAACTGATCGCTGGTTCCGGATGGCGTTTTATCCGGCTGCCAATCGTCGCGGCCGCGTGCTGCGCGTGCATTGTCTGATGGAGGATATTACTGAGGCACACTCCGACCGGGAACGTCTTGAGCAGCTGTCTACGCAAGACGAGGTGACCGGTCTGGCAAATCGCACCCTGTGGTACGACCGCCTGTCTTCGGCGCTGGCGGTGGCGCGACGCAATCCGGGCGCTTCCGTTGCCGTCATGGTGCTGGATATCAATCAGTTCAAGATGTACAACGACTCGTTGGGGCACGAGGCGGGTGACGAGCTGCTGCGCCAGATATCGGTACGTCTGCAAAAAGTGGTGCGTGACACCGATACCCTGGCACGTCTGGGGGGCGACGAATTCGGCATCGTATTGCCTTTATTGCAGGATGCGGAGCGCGCGGTTGAACGGGTTGCCGGTGAAATTATAAATGCCCTGAGTGCACCGTTTACCTATCAGCAAAAGGATCTGTGCCTGAGCAGTGCGATTGGTATTTCGGTGTACCCGCAGCACGGTGAGGACGCCACTACGCTGGCAAGTCATGCCGACAGTGCCATGTACCGTTCCAAGTGGAATGCTGCACCGTACCTGTTCTACGAGTCCGAGGCGTCCGCTTCTTCTGCCAGCGAGCACCTGCAGTTTTCCGGTCAATTGCATGGTGCCCTGGAACGCGAAGAGTTCGAGCTGTTCTATCAGCCGAAAGTCGATCTGGATACCGATAGGATCTGCGGTGCGGAAGCCTTGCTGCGCTGGCAGCACCCCCAGCAGGGGCTGGTATTGCCCAAACAGTTTATTCCGGTTGCCGAGCAACTGGGTATGATCACACCTATTACCGACTGGGTTCTGGATACCGCGCTGGAACAAAGCAAGCACTGGTCAGCCGATGGCAGCTCGATGCCAATTTCAGTCAATGTATCGGCGCGCTCCTTCCGGGCACCCGGGCTGGTTGCCGGGGTCAGGCAGTCACTGCTGAAAGCCGGTCTGGATGGTAGCTGCCTTGAGATAGAAATAACCGAAGGTACGCTGATGGTGGACCTGGACGAAGGTGCCCGAATTCTCGAAAGCCTGAGTGAACTGGGTGTGTCCATCGCTATCGACGATTTCGGTACCGGGTATTCTTCCTTGTCTTATTTGAAACGTTTGCCCATCGATGTCCTGAAAATCGACCAATCCTTTCTGGAGAGTATGGACAGCAATCCCAAAGATGCCGCCATTGTCAGGTCCATCATAGAGCTGGGACATAACCTCGAATGCAAGGTCATTGCGGAGGGTGTCGAAGACGAGGTCGTACGTCTGCAGTTGAAGGCGCTGGGCTGCGACCTGGTGCAGGGTTTTCACATCAGTAAACCATTACCGGATGCAGGTTTTCGGGAGTGGTTGTCACAGGCCACGAACCAGCCTCCTCATATGCAGTAAATCCACTGCCTGGCTGTCCAGGCCTTGCCCTGCTTCCCGTCCGTGGGTGCCCGGCTGTCAGCCAATGTTCTGTCGATCCTCTCGTCCCAGACTAGTCAAAAGTTTGTCGCATCACAGGATAGTATTTATAAGCGCCTGTATATAAAGAATTAATATAAATAATCCCTCGTGGCATACGTTTTGCTATCCCTGTATCTGTAGATACCAAAGGGATAGACAGATGGCAACAAATGTAGACGATCTGGACCTGGATCTTGACGACGCTGACCAGGCGCAACCGAAGTCCAAATCCAGACTGCTCATCATAATCGGGGTCGTTGTACTGCTACTCGGGGTTTCAATAACAGCGACGCTGATACTGACCGGCGTCCTGTCAGATGGTGATGAAGAGGTCGTTGCAGAACAGAGCAAGGCCGATAGCAAGGCTGATAGCAAGGCTAAAAAAAGCGAAAAAAAGCAGAGTAAATCAAAGGCACCGCTGAACTACGTACCACTGGATCCGCCCTTTGTTGTGAATTTCAACTCAGATACCGATATTCGCTTCTTGCAGATCACTTTGGAAGTTGGTACCCGCGACCCCGAGGGGGTGGAATTGATCAAGGAACAACGCCCCGCAATTCGTAATTCTTTGGTGATGCTGTTCAGCAGCCAGGACCCCCATACGTTGAATACGCGAGAGGGCAAGGAGCAATTGCGTGCTGAAACGCTCTCGGAAATTCAGAAAGTGCTGAAACAAGAGACCGGTGAAACGATTGTTGAAAGCGCGTTTTTTACCAGTTTCGTCATGCAGTAGATCAGTATCGTGAATGATCTGCTCTCACAAGATGAAATCGATGCACTGCTGCACGGTGTCAACGGTGGCGATGTCGAAACGGAAACCGATGAAGAGGTTCCCGAAGGCGAAGTAAGCGGTTACGATTTTACCAGCCAGGACCGCATCGTACGCGGGCGTATGCCCACGCTGGAAATGATCAATGAGCGCTTCGCCCGTTATTTCCGCATCAGTCTGTTCAACATGCTGCGCCGTACCAGCGAGATAACTGTATCGGGCGTGCAGATGCTCAAGTTTGCCGAATACGTGCACAGTCTGTTCGTACCTACCAGTCTCAATCTGGTGCGCGTGCCTCCCCTGCGTGGTACATCGCTGTTTGTACTGGAGCCCAAACTTGTTTTTGCTCTGGTGGACAATTTCTTTGGTGGAGGCGGGCGTTTCCATACCAGGATAGAAGGCCGGGAATTTACCCCGACCGAGTTGCGCGTTATCCAGATAGTTCTGGATAACGTCTTCAAGGATTTGATGCAGGCCTGGAAACCGGTAATGGAAATGGGCTTCGATTACCAGAGCTCCGAAGTCAATCCACACTTTGCCAATATTGTCAGTCCCACCGAAGTTGTTGTCGTAAATACCTTCCGTATTGAACTCGAAGGCGGTGGCGGAGATCTGCACATAACCATGCCCTATTCGATGGTGGAGCCGATTCGAGAGCTGCTCGACGCCGGTGTGCAAAGTGATCGCAGCGATCGTGACGAGCGCTGGACCAGGACCATTCGTGAAGAAATGAAAGGGGCAGATGTTGGTTTGTCTACGACGCTGGTCGAAGCCCGGTTGACGCTGCGCGAGCTCAACGAGTTGAAAGCCGGTGATGTGATCCCTGTCGATCTGCCCGAACTGGTTACGCTGGAGGCAGAGGACACACCGGTATTTCGCGGAAAGTTTGGTATTCACAATGGTAGTCGTGCCGTGAAGATTGTGAGCAAGATAATTCCCGATCAAATTGAAAGATAAGGTTGGCAGGAGAAGCCGATGAGTGAAGAAACGCAGAGTCCGGAAGCAGAGGCCGGTGACGACTGGGCCGACGCCATGGCTGAACAGACGACGGTGGAGGCCGAAGCAGCACAGGAACAGGAAACGCCTGCTGCGGAGTTCGATAATCTCGAAGATACCTCGGGTGGCCTGGTGGGAGGCGAAGACAATCTGGATATCATCCTGGACATCCCGGTCACGATTTCGATGGAGATCGGTCGAACGCAGATCAGTATTCGCAATCTTCTCCAGTTAAATCAGGGCTCTGTTGTGGAACTCGACCGATTAGCCGGGGAACCCATGGACGTGCGGGTAAACGGCACGCTGGTTGCCCATGGCGAAGTCGTCGTGGTTAACGAAAAATTCGGTATTCGCCTCACTGACGTGATCAGCCCTGCAGACCGGGTCAAGAAGCTCAAATAGGAACGTTCATGATATTCAGCCGTATTCAGAAATTGCTTCTGTCTGTAACCGCATCCGTATTTGCTTCGCTCGCCGGTGCCGCCGATCACGGTGGCAGCGTGGCTGAGTCCGCGGTACCGGTTCAGGAACCGCTGGCCATGACCAGTCTTTGGCAGTTGACGCTGGGGATGGTTGCGGTCCTGGGGCTGATTATGGGTATCGCCTGGTTGCTTAAACGCAGCGGTCGATTCCAGATGACTGCGGGCGGTGGCCTGCGTGTGCTGGGTGGTCTTTCCATGGGTACCCGCGAACGGGTGGTTCTGTTGCAGGTGGGCGAGACCCAGTTGCTGCTGGGTGTGGCGCCAGGCAGGGTGCAGACACTGTACGTGCTGGAGCAACCTCTGGACTCAGGTAAACCGGTAACAGGCACGGGGTTTTCCGATCAGTTAGGACGCTTCCTGAAAAAAGGCCAGGGGAGCGCTACATCATGACGCGCTGGATGCTTCGGTTGATGCTGTTGCTGGGCTGTTGTATGCCGCTACTGGCATCGGCGGAGCCCACGTTCGCTGCCTTGAAAGTAGTCCCGGGTGCGGACGGTAGCGAGACTTATAGCGTTACCATCCAGGTCCTGATGTTTATGACCGCGCTCAGCCTGTTACCAGTGGCGCTTATGATGATGACTTCGTTCACGCGCATTGTCATCGTACTGGCCATTCTCAGACAGGCGTTGGGCACCCAGCAGTCTCCCTCCAACCAGATTATCATCGGCCTGTCACTGTTTCTCAGCCTGTTCATCATGATGCCGGTCTTCAATCAGGTGTATGACGACGCGCTCGGCCCGTATCTTAAAGATGAAATCCAGGTCCAGGAAGCGGTAGAGCGTGCTGCCATACCCTTCCGTGGATTCATGCTCGCGCAGACACGCGATGACGATCTGACACTGTTTGCCGACATTTCCAATGCTGGAGAGTTCGAGTCGGCGGATGACGTTCCGTTCTCCCTGCTGATGCCGGCTTTCGTTACCAGTGAACTGAAAACGGCGTTCCAGATCGGTTTTATTATTCTTATTCCTTTCCTGGTGATCGATCTGGTGATTGCCACGCTGTTGATGTCGATGGGCATGATGATGTTGTCGCCCATGATTATTTCATTGCCTTTCAAGATCATGCTATTCGTGTTGATCGATGGATGGTCGCTGATTATGGGCACGCTGGCCGCCAGCTTCATGTCCTGAAGGAGGTTTTATCATGACGCCGGAAACAGTTATCGATATTGGCATGCAGGCGATGAAAGTCACGGCATTGCTGGCAGCACCCTTATTGTTATCGGCACTGGTGGTTGGATTGCTGGTCGGTATGTTTCAGGCCGCCACCCAGATCAACGAGCTGACATTGACTTTCGTGCCGAAACTGCTTGTCGTGGGCCTGGTCATAGTGATAGCCGGCCCGACCCTGCTCAATACCCTGCTGGGTTTCACGATCGGACTCATCGAGGGTATACCGGACATGATCGGTTAGCGGGCAGGATGCAGAGATGCTGTTTACCAATGCCGATATTACCACCTGGATAGGCAGCCTGGTCTGGCCATTTACCCGCATCGCAGCCATATTGGCCATTGCCCCCATCTTTGGTGCGCGCATGGTGCAGAAACGAATTCGCCTGGTAATGACGTTGCTGCTGACCTGGGTAGTACTTCCTCTGTTACCGCAGGTACCCGCCATTGACCCGTTTTCAATCGCGGGTGCTCTGATTACTGTGCAGCAGCTGGTTATCGGTCTCGCCATCGGCTTCGGTCTACAGCTGATATTTGCGACGTTGGTCATCGCGGGGCAGGCAACAGCCATGGGCATGGGGCTGGGTTTTGCACAGATGGTTGATCCCCAGAATGGTGTTAGCGTACCCGTCATTGGCCAGTACTATGTCGTGATTGCTACCCTGTTGTTCCTGGCTCTGAACGGACATCTCGCCCTGATTCGTGTGCTGGTGGACAGTTTTCAGACCCTGCCCATCGGCGTAGACAGCCTGGGGCGCGAAGATTTCTGGGTTATTGCCAACTGGGGTACGCGTATGTTTTCCGATGCGCTGATGGTTGCAATACCCGCTATCGCTTCCATTCTTCTGGTCAATCTTGCCTTCGGGATTGTCAGCCGATCAGCGCCGCAACTCAACGTTTTCGGCGTCGGTTTCCCGGTCACCCTGACACTGGGTTTTATCATACTGGTGTTTGCGATCTCCAACCTGTTGCCGCAGATGCAGCAGTTAATAAATGAGGCGCTGATATCCGTCGGCCAACTCGGTAGCGGGGCGCCGTGATATGGCCGAGAATGAAGACGGTCAGGAAAAAACCGAACAGGCGACACCCAAAAAGCAGGAAGAGGCGCGCAATAAAGGCCAGGTTCCGCGTTCCCGCGAACTGACCACCATGGCGATGTTGGTGGCGGGTTCCGTTTCCATTCCGCTGATGGGTGGACCTATGGTGCATCAACTGGGTGGTGTCATGCGCCTGGGAATGCAGGTAGAAAGAGCCAAGATTTTTGATCCCTGGGCGATAATTGAAATCCTCAGTCAGGCGATCTACCAGGGTTTTATGGCACTGGTGCCGTTTCTTCTGGTCATGCTGGTGACGGCACTGGCCGCACCTGTTGCCCTGGGTGGCTGGGCGTTCAGTACCGAAGCGATGTCGTTCAAGGCCGAGAAGCTTAACCCGTTAAAAGGGCTGAAACGGATTTTCGCAGTGCGAGGTTTGATAGAGCTGGTCAAGGCGCTGGCCAAGTTTCTGTTGATCGGGTCAGTTGGTGCCGGTTTATTGTGGCACTATTTGCCAGAGCTTATGGGCCTTGGGCGGGAGCCGGTAGTTTCCGCACTGGCGCATACGGGGAGCATACTGAGTGTGTCGTTCGTGATGCTGAGCGCGTCCCTGTTGCTGATTGCAGCGATCGACATCCCGTTCCAGTTATGGGACCACTCCAAAAACCTGAAAATGACCCGCCAGGAAGTCAAGGACGAAGCCAAGAACACGGAAGGAAAGCCGGAAGTCAAATCCAGGATACGCGCCATGCAGCGTGAAGTTGCACAGCGGCGCATGATGCAGGAAATACCCAAGGCCGATGTTGTTATCACCAACCCGACCCATTACGCCATCGCACTGCGTTATGACGCTGACAAGATGGCGGCACCCGTGGTGGTCGCCAAGGGTGTAGAGCTGGTCGCCGGCCAGGTTCGTGCCGTTGCAATGGCTAACAATATCCCACTCTATGAGGCACCGCCGCTGGCGCGTGCCCTGTACTACAGCACCGAAATAGATCAGGAAGTGCCCGCCGGACTTTATCTGGCAGTGGCGCAGATTCTTGCTTACATATTTCAGCTGAAAGCAAGCGTACGTGGTGGCCTGGTTCCGGCGCGGCCGGACGCGGCGGACGTACCAGATGAATTCTTCCAGGGACCAGGCACAAACACCGGTCCGCATCCCAAATCGGATGATGAGCAAATCCACTAGGGTAAAAACGCATGGCAACTGATGCAGCAACACTGAGTTTCCGCGAGTTAAGCCGCAACGGGCTGGGCGCGCCAATCCTGTTGGTGATGATGCTGGCAATGGTTATTGTCCCCTTGCCGCCTATCGCACTGGATATTTTCTTCACTTTCAATATCACCCTGTCGCTGGCTATATTGATGGTTACCGTCTATGCCATACGTCCGCTGGACTTCGGTATTTTCCCTACCGTACTGCTTATTACAACCCTGTTGCGTCTGGCGCTGAACGTTGCGTCTACACGCGTTGTGTTACTCAACGGGCACACAGGCACTGCATCGGCCGGCAAGGTTATCGAGTCCTTTGGTGAATTCGTGGTGGGCGGAAACTACGCCGTGGGTCTGGTGGTGTTCGCTATCCTGGTCATTATCAACTTTGTCGTTGTCACCAAGGGTGCCGGGCGTGTCGCAGAAGTCAGTGCGCGCTTCACCCTGGATGCGATGCCCGGCAAGCAGATGGCCATCGATGCCGATCTCAACTCGGGGCTGATTACCCAGGACGAGGCACGTACACGACGCGAGGAGGTCGGCCAGGAGGCGGACTTCTATGGCGCAATGGACGGCGCCAGCAAGTTTGTCCGCGGTGACGCAATCGCCGGTATCCTTATTCTGTTTATCAATATCATCGGTGGTCTGGCCATCGGTACTCTGCAGTTCGATCTGCCGATCGCAGACGCCATGCACAACTACACATTGCTGACCATTGGTGACGGCCTGGTCGCACAGATCCCGTCGCTGGTGCTGTCATCGGCGACCGCCATTATCGTTACCCGCGTTTCCAGTAAGCAAAAGATGGGTGAACAGGTCATCGATCAACTGTTCGGAAATCCGATGGTGCTGGCAATTTCGGGCGGCATTATTGGTTTCATGGGTCTGATCCCGGGTATGCCTAACTTCGCCTTCCTGACGCTGGCCGCTGCCGCCGGTACCGGCGCCTGGTTGTCGTGGAAACGCCAGCAGCAGCAATTACTGCCGGTGGAAGAACCTGCCGAGACCGATGCCACACCGCAGGAAGCGAAAGATCTGAGCTGGGACGATGTCGGTCCGGTAGACATCATCGGACTGGAAGTCGGATACCGTTTAATTCCGCTGGTGGATCGAGCGCAGGGCGGCCAGATGATGGACCGTATTAAAGGTGTACGCAAAAAACTGTCACAGGAATTGGGTTTCCTGGTACAACCGGTGCATATCCGCGACAACCTGGAACTGGCGCCCAATGCTTATCGCATCATGCTGATGGGTGTGCCAGTGGGTGAATCCGAAATTTATCCCGACCGCGACCTGGCGATTAATCCCGGCCGCGTATTCGGTACGGTGCAGGGTATAGAGACCCGTGATCCGGCCTTTGGTCTGGAGGCGGCCTGGATACAGACTTCCGAGCGCGACAATGCCCAGACCCTTGGCTATACCGTTGTGGACGCCAGTACCGTGGTTGCCACGCACCTGAGTGAACTGCTGCAAAGTCATGCCAATGAGTTGATCGGTCACGAAGAAGTTCAACAGCTGCTGGATGTTCTGTCAAAAACAGCGCCCAAACTGGTCGAGGATCTGGTCCCCGGGACCCTGTCGATTGGCGTGGTGCTGAAAGTCTTGCAGAACCTGCTGGAAGAACGCATTCCGGTCCGCGACATGCGCACTATCGCCGAAACACTCGCTGAATGTGGCTCCAGGAGTCAAGATCCCGGCGCTTTGACAGCTGCAGCCCGCGTTGCGCTTGGCCGCTCAATTATTCAACATATCAATGGGATGGGGCCGGAACTACAGGTCATCACACTCGACCCGTCACTGGAACAGATATTGCAAACCTCCATACAGGCAGTGTCGGAAGGGGGCGCCGGAATCGAACCCGGGCTGGCGGAAAGGATGCATCTATCGCTGGTGGAAAGCGTCCGCAGGCAGGAGGCCGCAGGCCAACCGTCCATTCTGCTGGTTACACCGGCAATCCGGCCGTGGTTGGCAAAACTGGTACGGCACAGTATCTCCGGGTTGCAGGTACTGGCCTATAACGAAATACCGGATAACAAACAGATCAAAGTGGTTGCCAATATTGGGACGGAGACACCGAGTCTCGGTGTAGATCAGGACGGGGGTGTGGCAGCGTGAGCTTTAAGCGGCAGGGCATGACGGCAAGCAGCCGGTCAACCGGATGAACGAGGTACTGGAATGAAAGTCAAACGCTTTTTTGCACCGGATATGCGTCAGGCCATAAGCCTGGTACGCCAGGCTCAGGGCGCGGACGCGGTGATTCTTTCGAATCGTCAGGTAGACGGAGGCGTTGAGATTATCTCCGCTGTCGACTACGACGAATCCTTGTTGGAAAACGCAGGCGCTGGAATAGCGCCCGAAACAACGGTAGCCGCTTCGGCTGCTGTTTCCGATGCAGACACCTATACAGCCGGAGCAGAGCGTACGCCGGCAGCAAGCCAGTCGGTTAATTGGGCACAGGATCCTGCCATGGTCGCGATGCAGGAAGAAATCAGGCAGCTGCGCGGTCTGCTGGAAAACCAGCTGGCCCATCTGGCCTGGGGCGACCTGGATCGGCGCGAACCCCTGCACACGGATGTCATGCGCCGGCTTCGCAATATGGAACTGAGTACCTCCCTTATCGAGCAATTCTCTGCACCTGCTATCCACGCACGTGATGAAGCACACGCCTGGCAACTAGCACTGGCAGAATTTTCCGCCACTGTGCCCGTAACCGACAACGATTTGCTGGATCAGGGCGGCATCGTTGCACTGATCGGTTCTACCGGTGTTGGCAAGACCACCAGTATCGCCAAGCTGGCTGCACGCTACGTATTGAGGCACGGCCAACGCCATGTTGCGCTGGTAACGACGGACAGTTATCGCATTGGCGCCCACGATCAATTGATGACCTATGGCCGCCTGCTGGGAATTCCGGTACAGGTGGCTTCCGATCATAATGAGCTGCGTTCCACGCTCAACAGCCTGTCAGACAAGCGTCTGGTTTTGATCGACACGGCGGGTATGAGTCAGCGCGATGTGCGCCTGACCGAGCAGTTCACGACCCTGACCGATAGCGGGATTCCGATTCGCACTCTGCTGGTGTTGTCAGCCACTTTGCATCCCTCGGTACTGGAAGAAACCGTGCGGGCATTTTCCGCTGTGCCCGTCGACGGTGCCATCCTCACCAAGCTGGATGAAGCCACAAGCATTGGCGGTGTGCTGTCAGTTGTCATCAAGCAAGGTTTGCCGCTGATGTTTACCACTAACGGTCAACGCGTGCCGGAAGATATGCAACCCGCGCGGGCGCAGGATCTTGTGCAGCATGCTGCGGAGCTGGCGCTCAGCGAGAAATTGCCCGGAGACTCACTCATGGCTGAACAATTTGGAGGACTCCGGACGCATGTTTCTGTCTGAGATGCGAGTGGATCAGGCTGCTGGACTACGACGTATGGCACAACCAAACCCGGTAAGAGTAATCGCGATAACCAGCGGCAAGGGCGGTGTTGGTAAAACCAACATTTCGGTCAACCTTGCCGTAGCCCTGTCGGATATGGGTAAACGCGTCATGCTGATGGATGCCGATCTTGGACTCGCCAATGTTGACGTATTGCTGGGTCTGAAACCGGACTGTAATCTTTCCCACGTTATCGATGGTGAACGTACGCTGGAAGAGGTCATTGTGAAAGGTCCTTCCGACATTATGGTGGTTCCGGCTGCCTCCGGCGTCAAGCGTCTTGCCGAGCTTTCCACTATGGAAAATGCCGGCCTCATTCGCGCCTTCAGCGAACTTAATCACGCCGTCGATATCCTGATTATCGATACCGCAGCCGGAATCAATGAAAGCGTTACCAGTTTCAGTCGCGCCGCACAGGAAGTTGTGGTGGTGGTCTGTGACGAACCTGCTTCAATAACCGATGCCTATGCGCTCATCAAGGTGCTGAATACCGAATACGATATTCAGCACTTCAGGGTGCTTGCAAACCAGGCACAAAGCGCCCAGGAGGGAAGGGAATTGTTTAATAAAATAGTACGCGTTACGGATCGCTATCTGGATGTCACACTGGAATTCATGGGGATGGTTCCGCAGGACGATTACCTGCGCAAGGCAGTACGCAAGCAGCGTGCTGTGGTGCAGGCCTTTCCGCGTAGTCGTTCCGCAATGGCATTCAGGAATCTTGCACAGAAAACCGATAAATGGCCGGTACCCAGTGCTGCCGGCGGACACCTTGAATTCTTCGTAGAGCGCCTGATCCAGTCGCACCATGCACACATGGAGATTGAGGCATGAATGGAGCCGCTATGTACGTTATGAACCCTGACAGTGAAAGCGACGACCTGGTAACCAAACACGCGGCACTGGTCAAACGCATTGCATACCACCTGATGAGCCGTTTGCCGCCCAGTGTTCAGGCCGACGACCTGATACAGGCCGGCATGATCGGTTTGCTGGAAGCCTCCAGAAACTATGATGCCTCACAGGGCGCCAGTTTCGAAACCTACGCGGGTATCCGCATACGCGGTGCCATGCTGGACGAGATCCGCCGCACCGACTGGACGCCTCGCTCCGTGCACCGCAAGGCACGCCAGGTCGCCGAGGCGGTACGCGCAATAGAGAATCAGGAAGGGCGGGACGCCCGCGACGTCGAAGTTGCAGAGAGGCTCGGCATCGAACTGAATGAGTACCACCGAATTTTGCAGGATGCAACGGGTTGTCGTGTATTCAGTATAGACGACGCCGGTACCAGTGGCGGCTCATCGCCTGAGCCGACGGCATCGGATTCGCACAACGAACCCCTGGACAAATTACACAGATCAGACTTCAAGGTGGCGCTGGCCGGGGCTATTGCCGGGTTGCCGGAACGCGAGAGCCTGGTGATGGCGATGTATTACGACGAAGAGCTCAATCTTCGGGAAATAGGCGAGGTGCTGGGCGTCAGTGAATCCCGCGTCTGCCAGATTCACGGACAGGCGCTGATCCGTTTACGCGCACGTATGACGGAATGGACCAGCGATTAATGAACGATAACAGTAAGCAGCGATTCAAACACATGGACAAGTACGGTTTGGAGGGAGGTACCCTTGGATACTGATACGAAAATTCTCATTGTAGATGACTTTTCTACCATGAGGCGCATTATCAAAAACCTGCTGCGGGATCTCGGGTTTAACAATACCCAGGAAGCAGACGATGGTACTACCGCGTTACCGATGTTGCAGAACGGAAGCTTCGAGTTTCTCGTCACCGACTGGAATATGCCGGGGATGACGGGAATAGACCTGCTCAAGGCAGTACGCGCCGACGAGAAACTTGCCCCATTGCCGGTACTGATGGTAACGGCGGAATCCAAGCGGGAGCAGATTATCGAAGCCGCACAGGCCGGGGTTAATGGTTATATCGTGAAGCCGTTTACCGCCGTAACGCTGAAAGAAAAGATCGATAAAATCTTCGAACGTATCGAAGCGACGGCGGAGTAGATCATGGAGGCTGCAACAAAACCTTGTAGTACTGTGCTGCTCGATCAGGCTCGGGAGCTGGTGCATGAGCTGGAATCAGGCAATATGCCGGCGGCCGAATCCCTGATAGAACAGCTCAGCCAGATCCGCGAGCAGTCCCTGTTTCAGGAACTGGGGAAAATGACACGCCAGCTGCACGACTCCCTGTCCAATTTTGCACTGGATGCGCGTGTGCAGTCACTGGCCGAGTCGGATATTCCCGATGCCAAGGCCAGGCTTAATCATGTCATTGAAATGACGGAGTCGTCCGCCAATCGAACCTTGACCGCCGTCGAGGCTACCTTGCCGATTGCGGAGCAGTTGCAGAGTGTTGCCAATACGCTGCATGAGAAATGGGGGCGCTTCCGCAACAAGGCGATGAATGTCGAAGAGTTCCGCAGCATGAGCAAGGAGATCGATGAATTTCTGAGTGTTACAAAGGAAAATGCCGGTCAGATTCA
>ENA-ORDP01000876-ORDP01000876.1-marine-sediment-metagenome-genome-assembly--contig:-NODE-876-length-18137-cov-7.588430_pt1 | contig 18137 bp, 18 predicted proteins | sample MGYA00248627_ERZ508539 | MGnify/ENA primary metagenome ERZ508539 (study PRJEB26208, sample SAMN05571518) | marine sediment metagenome | biome: deep sea; feature: Hydrothermal vent; material... | reverse complement strand
CTCCCTCTGGGAGAGGGTGGGGGTGAGGGGATAAAATACATGCGAATACTGTTGCCACGATTGATACATTCCATTAGCCATCTCAGGAGAGAGCATTGAATACCCTGGCGAACACGCAGCATCGTGTGCTGTCCGGCATGCGGCCCACCGGTGCGCTGCATCTGGGTCATTATCATGGCGTTTTGAAAAACTGGCTGAAACTACAGCACGAATACGAATGTTTTTTCTTTGTTGCTGACTGGCACGCCCTGACCACCCATTATGAAGAGGTGGAGATCCTGGAACAAAGCGTCTGGGAGATGGTCATCGACTGGCTGGCCGTGGGCGTCGATCCCGGCTCCGCTTCGCTGTTCATCCAGTCCCGTGTACCCGAACACGCTGAGCTGCACATGCTGTTATCCATGATTACCCCGCTGGGTTGGTTGGAACGGGTACCTAGTTACAAGGATCAGCAGGCGAAGCTGAAAGAACGGGATCTGGCCACCTATGGTTTTTTGGGCTATCCCTTGTTGCAAAGCGCCGATATTCTGATTTACAAAGCCGGGCTGGTGCCGGTGGGCGAGGATCAGGTGGCGCACGTGGAAATAACGCGTGAAGTGGCGAGGCGGTTCAATTACCTGTATGGCCGCGAACCCGGTTTTGAGGAGAAGGTGGACGCGGCAATCAAGAAAATGGGCAAGAAAAATGCCCGGCTTTACAATGGCCTGCGCAAAAAATATACCGAACAGGGTGATACGGAAGCGTTGGCAACGGCACAGGCTCTGATCAATGCGCAGCAGAATATCACGCTGGGCGACAAGGAACGCCTGTTAGGTTATCTGGAGGGCGGGGGCCGTATCATTCTGCCCGAGCCGGAATCACTGCTGACACCGGCCTCGAAAATGCCAGGACTGGATGGTCAGAAAATGTCCAAATCCTACAAAAACACGCTATCTTTACGGGAAGAGCCTGGGGCTATTGAGCAGAAAATTCGCACCATGCCCACCGATCCGGCGCGGGTTCGCAGAACCGATCCGGGCGACCCTGAAAAATGCCCGGTCTGGAAACTGCATCAGGTATACTCGACGAAAGACACGCTGGAATGGGTGAAAACAGGGTGTACCAGCGCTGGAATTGGCTGTATCGACTGCAAGGGGCCGGTGATTGACGCGGTGCAGGCGGAATTGGCTCCCATTCGTGAACGCGCGTGTGAGTACGCACAGGATCGGGGTCTGGTGCGCAAGATCATCAATGAAGGCTGCGAACGCGCTCGCGATGTGGCTCGCCAGACGATGGTGGAAGTGCGCCAGGCGATGGGACTGGAATACCGATAAAAAAGTTGAACGGTATTAACCATATAAAAAGACAATGACAGAACAAGACCATCAGGAAGAAGCGGCCATCGTCACAGAACAGACGGAGATGCCCTTTGCCATTGTGCAGGGAACCGCTGTCACCGAACTGCCGAAGGATCTCTATATTCCGCCGGATGCGCTGGAAGTGTTTCTGGCCGAGTCTTTCGCGGGGCCGCTGGATCTGCTCCTGTATCTGATCAAACGTCAGAATCTCAATATCCTCGATATTCCGATTGCCGACATCACGCACCAATATGTGGAATATGTGGAAGCGATGGCGGATCTGCGTCTGGATCTGGCTGGCGAATATCTGGTGATGGCGGCGATGCTGGCGGAAATCAAATCCCGCATGTTATTGCCGCGCCCGGTCGCTGAACATGACGATGAAGAGGATCCTCGCGCCGAGCTGGTCCGCCGTCTGCAGGAATATGAACGTTACAAACAGGCCGCTGAAGACATTGACATACTGCCACGGGTGGGACGTGACGTGTTTCCGGTAGACGTTGAATCGCCTGATCTGAAAATCGTACGCCAGCCGCCACAGGTCGATATGAAAGACGTCCTTTCAGCTTTCAGGGACGTATTGCAACGTGCATCCATGTACAAGAAGCATCATATCCCACTAGAGCCCCTCTCGGTGCGTGAACGCATGTCGCGCGTGCTGAGTGCGATCTCGGTCGATCAATTTACCGATTTCAGCGAACTGTTCACGCCGGATGAAGGCCGGGGTGGTGTGGTGGTTACCCTGCTGGCGATTCTGGAGTTGCTCAGGCAGTCCATGCTGGAACTGGTGCAGACCGAAGCGTATGGTCCGATTCATATAAAGGCCGTCGCCAAGGTGAGTAGTTAACCGAACCCGATATTGAAACTATGAACGAAGATGAACTGAAAAAAATCCTGGAAGCCGTGATCTACGCCTCGGATGAACCGATGAGCCTGAACCGCTTGATAGGCCTGTTTCCCGAGGAGACTCATCCGGGACGAGAGGCTATCAGGGTAGCCATTAGCCAACTACAGGAAGAAACGGCGGATCGCAGCATCGAGCTTAAGGAAGTCGGTAGCGGTTACCGTTATCAGGTCAGACAGAATTATGCTGAATGGATATCGAAACTATGGGAAGAACGGCCCGCGCGTTACTCCCGCGCCTCACTGGAAACATTGGCCCTGATTGCCTATCGCCAGCCCGTAACCCGTGCCGAGATTGAAGAAGTGCGTGGCGTTAGCGTGAGTTCAAATATCATCAAGGCCTTCATTGAGCGCGACTGGGTCAAGATCGTAGGGCATCGTGATGTACCGGGCAAGCCTGCCCTGTATGCTACCACCAAAGGCTTTCTGGATTATTTTAATCTCAGTAATCTGGAAGACTTGCCAAGTCTGGCCGAAATTCGGGACATTGATTCTATCAATGAAAAGCTGGAACTGAACCTGCCCGGTGAAAATACCGGCATGGTCGTGGACGAAGATCATTTTGAATCAAACACGAAGGATGATTTAGATGAGATACCACCCGAAGCAGAAACGGATGAACTTGCCGAGCCGATAAACGGGTAATTTTAAACAACGGGTAGGTTGGGTAGCGCGATAGCGAAACCCAACAGAATATTGCACAATATCGGGCGGCACGAAGCAAGTGCCTGTTGGGTTTCGCTATCGCGCTACCCAACCTACATATGATGCAGCAACCAGTGAGCTCTATTGAAAGAACGATTGCAAAAAATTATCGCCCGCGCCGGTTATGGTTCACGGCGTGAAATTGAAAAGTGGATCGAGCTTGGACGTATCAAAATCAACGGTAGCGTGGCCGGCCTGGGCGATCAAATTGATCCGGCTGAGAATGACAAAATTACCCTTGATAACAAACCTCTGCGCAAACTGAACAGTGCCCCGCGCCTGCGGGTGATCGCCTACAACAAACCGCTGGGTGAAGTGTGTACCCGGCATGATCCACAAGGCCGCCCCACCATTTTTGATGCCCTGCCGAAATTAGGACGGGGCCGCTGGATTGCCATTGGCCGGCTCGACATTAACACCTCCGGCCTGTTGTTATTTACGACGGATGGCGAGCTGGCCAATCGTCTGATGCATCCCTCAACCGAAGTCGAGCGCGAGTATGCCGTGCGCGTGCGTGGTGACGCGAGTCCGGAAGTATTTAAACAATTACAAACCGGAGTCGAACTGGACGACGGGCGGGCGCATTTTGATCAGATTCTGGATTCAGGCGGGCAGGGCAGCAATCATTGGTATCATGTGATCCTGCGTGAAGGCCGCAACCGTGAAGTCCGGCGTTTATGGGAAGCGGTGGGGTTTACCGTCAGCCGTCTGATTCGCATTCGTTACGCCAGCATAGAATTGAAACGTTATCTACGCCAGGGTAAATGGAAAGATCTTGAGGAAAAAGATATTCAGCAGCTTCAAATTCTGGCCGGGCTTATGCCGGCGCAAAAGCAGAAATGGGACAAGCGATCGGAAACCGGCGCAGCCACGGGAAAAACACATAAACCGCATGGGAAAAATAGTCGCAAGCGACAAAAATAAAACACCTGAGGGCGAATCGGTATAGATATTCTGCCTGGCCTGAAGCCACGATATTCACGAAATATCTATAAAAATCAAAAAAATAGATCGCCCACTGAAATACTGGGGGTTGAAATATTAGAAACTTCTAATATATAATGTCGGGAATTAACAAGAGAAGGATAGAACGATATGTACAGGAGCATTAAAGAACTCGACGCCCCGGAGCTGGCCCAGCGTCTGGATGATCAGCCCGATGCTATTCACGTCATTGATGTGCGTGAAATCAATGAATTTACCCGCGGGACTATGCCCGGCGCGAAAGCCATACCGATGGCCAGTATCCCGGTGCGCCTGAATGAACTGCAACAGGATAAAGAGCTGGTTATCATCTGTCGCAGCGGCGCCCGTTCCGCTCAGGTTTGCAGGTTCTTGCAACAGCAGGGCTTTGATAAAGTCTTCAACCTGCGTGGTGGTTTGATGTCCTGGACGCGCCTTGGTTTGCCCATCGAGTTGCCGCAGGCCGTTTAACCCCATCCCATGAGCTGATTTTGTCGGCTCGTTCTCAGGCTTCGTTTGCTTGACGGTATGCCCTGATTTTTTGATTTCGGTATAACGTCCTCTGAATGAGTTATATTTCTTTTTCAGCGGGGGTGTTTTTTAACTTAAGCAATCTTTCACTTCTCCAAACTCTAACAACATGAACTGATTGTTCTTCTCTTAAATAAATTATTCTAAACGGATTATGAATCAATTCGCGAATTTTTTTTGCATTAAACTCAGGTACCTTTCTTCCGATATCAGGGTTGCCAGTTAGAGTTTCTATATGTTCAATTATACTTGTAATGAACTGCTCTCCAATATACGGTACACCTTCTTCAAGGTAATATTCTTTAATTGCTTCAAGATCAGCATAGGCAGAATCTGATATTAATATTCTCAAATTTTAATACCTAATTTCTTTTTGATATCTTCAATACTTTGTTCTTTACCCTCTTTAATTTCAACTAAACCTTGAGTTATAGCTTTCATAAATGCTCGTTCTTCCTCAAGATTTTCATATTCCTCTAGACCTTGAACCACCGCTACCCCGCGACCTCGACTAGTCAATAATATTGGCCTATGCGAATTTTTTGCTCTATTTACTATTTTTCCCGGATTAACTTTCAGGTCGGATAATGGGACTATATCTTCAGAAAACTTTGTTGCCATTGTAATGAACCTCTACAAACAGGTGCCGTTTAAAGGACTAATTATAGCACCTGTAGACAGGGCTTCAAGTAAGAAATATAACGCGCTATTATAAGCGGTATGCATTCCTTACCTTATCTTCTCTACACGGCTGCGCAAACCCGTGAACTGGATCGCCTGGCGATTGAGGAACACGGTCTGTCTTCCAGCGTGCTCATGGAACGGGCCGGCGAAGCCGCTTTTTCCCTGCTGTGTACTCACGGGCCGGATGTCCGGCGCATCAGCGTGTTCTGTGGTGGTGGCAATAATGGGGGTGATGGTTTCGTACTGGCGCGACTGGCGCACGAAAACGGTTTCGATGTCAGCGTATTTCAGGTGGGAGAGAGTAACAGGTTAACGGGGGATGCGCTGGCGGCCATGCAGCGTCTGCTGGGTGCGGGGCTGGCGACGGTCGGGTTCAATGGCCAGGATCAGCTACAGGCTGAATGGATAGTCGATGGCCTTCTGGGAACGGGCATGCACGGCGATGTGAGTCCGGAATATCGCAAGGCTATTGAGATTATCAATGAAAGTTCTTGTCCGGTGTTGGCGCTGGACCTGCCCTCCGGCCTGAATGCCGATACCGGCATGGTGTGTGGTGTTGCCGTGCAGGCGGCCTGCACGATCTCCTTCATCGGTCTCAAGCAGGGTTTGCTGACAGGCGAAGCCGTCCAGTATTGCGGCGAGCTGTATTTTTCTGATCTCAATGTTCCCAAAGCTATTTATACCCAGCAGACGCCAGCCGCGCGACGGTTGGACTATGCGCGCCTGAAAAAATATTTGCCGCCGCGTCCCCGCCATGCACACAAGGGTGATGCCGGGCATGTGTTGTTGATTGGCGGCGATCATGGCATGGGGGGTGCACTGCGTCTGGCGGGGGAGGCCGCGTTGCGAAGTGGCGCAGGTCTGGTGAGTCTGGCTACGCGGAAAAGCCATGCTGCGTTCATCAGCAGTGGCCGGCCGGAACTAATGTGCCACGGGCTGGAACAGGCGCAGGATCTTGAGCGGCTGCTCGATCGTGCGAGCGTGATCGTCATCGGTCCGGGCCTGGGACAAGACAACTGGGGCAAGGACATGCTGGGCTATGTGGTGGCCTGCGGCAAGCCGCTGGTGCTGGATGCCGATGCCCTGAATCTCATGGCCTGCGGGCTACTACCCGAAGTCATGTTGCGGGCTGCCAATCGGGTATTGACGCCGCATCCGGGCGAAGCGGCGCGTCTGCTGGGACAGACCGTTCAGCAGATACAGACTGATCGCTTTAGTGCGGTCAGAGCCTTACTGGAGAAGTACGGGGGTGTCTGTGTCCTCAAGGGCGCGGGAACGCTGGTGGCCGGCAAGACCGGGATTGGCGTTTGCAATGCCGGCAATCCGGGCATGGCCAGTGGTGGCATGGGGGATGTGCTGTCGGGGATCATCGGCGCCTTAATGGCGCAGGGGATGGCACAGGGGCGGGACTGTCCTGATCTCTGTTGCGAGGCGGCGCAACTGGGGGTCTGCCTGCATGCGCATGCCGCCGATCTTGCTGTGAAAACGGTCGGCGAGCGGGGTTTGATCGCCAGCGATCTGATGCCGGTCATTCGGCGTCTGGTCAATCCCGCTTGACGCAGAAAGATATTAATCGTTGCATCAGTATTTGCATCATAGCCCCCTCTCCCTCTGGGAGAGGGTGGGGGTGAGGGGATAAAATACATGCGAATACTTATGCAATGATTGATATGAATATTCTGCTGGCCGATGAAGCGGCGACGGAAAACCTGGGGCAGATCCTGGCGGCGGTTTGTCCGGCCCGCTGCCTGATTTTTTTGTACGGCGATCTGGGTGCGGGAAAAACCACCTTCAGCCGTGGTTTCCTGCGGGGTCTGGGATACGCCGACCGGGTCAAGTCACCCACCTACACTCTGCTGGAACCGTATGAAATCCAGTCAGAGGATGAACGGACACTGCGCCACGTTTATCATTTTGATCTTTATCGCCTCGCGGACCCGGAGGAACTGACCTATATGGGGGCAGAAGACTGCTTTGCTGCCGAGGCGGTTTCTCTGGTGGAATGGCCGCAGCAGGGTGAAGGCATGTTGCCGCCGGCGGACATTAACATTCTGCTTCAGTATCAGGATGCGGGACGGTGGGCGCAGATACGGGCAGGTACGGATCGGGGACGCCATGTGATGCAATTACTGCGCTCGTCTGATCTGTAATCTGTCTGAAGGAAATGGCCGCTTTTAATAAATTCCTCTAAGAAAACAGCCTATCTCTATAGAAATATTGAATTTTCCCCTTGAAAAATCTGTGTTCTCGTGCACAATTAGACTATTCAATCTTCTGACATGGGGATAAACACAGGGCATGAGGCGGATACTGACATTCATTTCGCTGTTTTGTCTGGCGACAACCAGCTTTGCCGTTGAGGTCAAAAATGTTCGCATGTGGTCGGCGCCGGACAATATCCGGTTGGTATTTGATCTCAGCGCACCGGTAGAGTACACGGTCTTTTCGCTGAAAGCGCCGGACAGGGTGGTGATTGATCTGAAATCCAGCCGCTTCTCCGGCCGGCTGCCCCACTTCGACTATACCGGGACCCATATCCGCGCCATCCGTTTTGCCCGGCGCCATCAGGACGAACTACGGTTTGTCATTGATCTCAACAATAATAGTACGGTACAGCCGAAAAGCTTTATTCTCAAACCCCAGGGTAACTACGGTCACCGTCTGGTGATCGATCTGTATCAGGGTAAAAAACAGGCCATCAAAAAAACCCGTCAGTCCTATGCCCTGCAACACAACGGCACGCGTAATGTTATTGTTGCCATCGATGCCGGACATGGCGGCGAAGATCCTGGCGCTATCGGCCCACACGGCGTGCGCGAAAAAGATGTGGTGCTGGCCATTGCCCGGCGGCTTGAAAAACTTGTTCGCAAGGAGCCGGGTATGACGCCGGTCATGATCCGCAAGGGCGATTACTACATCAGCCTCAGACAGCGGGTCAGAATTGCCCGGAAAAATCGGGCCGATTTATTTGTCTCCATTCATGCCGATGCGTTTCGTAACAGAAAGGCGCATGGTTCCTCGGTCTTTGTGCTGTCGGAGCGGGGCGCCAGTAGTGAGGTGGCTCGTTTTCTGGCGCGTTCGGAAAACCGCTCGGATTTGATTGGAGGTGTCCGTCTGGATGACAAGGATGATCTGCTGAAAATGGTGCTGGTGGATATGGTAAAGAATTCCACCATTGAAGATAGTAATGATGTTGCTTTACGAGTGCTGAATAATCTGAAAAACGTGAATCACCTGCATGGATCACGGGTTGAACGGGCGGGTTTCCAGGTGCTCAAGGCACCGGATGTGCCGTCCATTCTGGTGGAGACCGCCTTTATTTCCAACCCGGCGGAAGCGCGCAAGCTGAAAAGCGCTCGCCATCAACAGGCGCTGGCCAATGCCATTCTGAAAGGCGTACGCAGTTATTTTCACGCCAACCCCCCCCCTGGCACGCTGCTGGCGCAACAGAAGTTGAAACAACACATTATTGCCCGCGGTGAAACCCTGTCCGGAATCGCCGCCCGCTACCGCATCAGCATCGCGTTACTCAAACGCAGCAATGGTCTGCGCGACAATGTTTTGCAGGTGGGTAAGGTACTGCGTATTCCTGTCAGTTGATATTTCCAGAAGCCGGACTCAAATCTGCTCTGTTACTCTGTTACTGCCGTATTGATATCTTCATAGCTCAGGCCAAATGATTCCGCTCTAGCCTATTTTTGTTGGGCTTCGTTTTACTCAGCCCAACCTACGGGACTATTCCCGAACATTTAATAAAATGAGTAGGTTGGGTAGAGCAACGCGAAACCCAACACCCTTTTGCCTGCGGTATTCTGTTGGGCTTCGCTATTGCTCAGCATACGGCTACTTTCAATCGTCGATGCAGCCCTGTGGGCTTGGCAGTCCGGCAATACGGGAACCCTGGCGGGACGGGCCGCCGGGAAACAGGCGGTAGAGAGAATCATGGTCACTGATGTTCGTGCCCAGTTCTTCTCCCATGTGTTTGATCAGTATTTTCACCATCGGCGTGATGCCGTACTGGAAATAGACTTTGCGCAAATAACGCAGCACCACCCAGTGTGCATCCGTCAGTTCGATGCCTTCCTTTTGGGCCATATGCACGGCCAGGTCCTCATCCCAGTCTTCGAGGTTGACCAGATTGCCGCTGTGATACACCTTGATATGCCTGTTCCCGAAATCAAAGTCATCGCTGTAATGCGGTGAGTCTGATTTTATGCCGACTTTCCTTATCTGGGCATCCTGCTCCAGTTCCGAGTCCAGCATGGGAACCGGGATGCCGGCAATCTTGGTCCCCTGATATTGAACACCGCTGGGAAACAGGGAGTTGATGGCTTCATCAGTCGTGCGTTCGGCGCCAAATTTCCGGGCGATTTCGCGCTTCAGCAGTTTCATAATGGGAGCAATGTTGTAAGTGAAATAATAGTCGCGCATCAGATTAATGATATCCCAGTGGGCATCCGTCAACTCCAGGCCCTCTTCTTTGGCGATGGCCTTGGCGATGTCGGGAGTCCAGTCTGAGAGCTTAACCAGGCGGCCATCGAAAGTGAGGTCAAAATTATTTCCATCTATTACGAGGTTGCTCATATCGTTCTCCATTTAATTTTGATAAGTGATGCGTGTTCGTCAACGTCGCTTGCTGTGCTGAACCTCAACTTAAAAAGATAGCTGATGGTTAGCATATAAGAGTATCGGTAGATAGTGCTACTGGCTTTAATTGTGTTGATTTTAATATGGGTATATGTATATTTTATACATAGATTTCAAGTTTTGCAAATAGGTTATTTTTTATCAAGCCGTGCTTCTGTATTTTTGCGCATAATGATGCCGGGTTTTCGCGTTTAACACTTTGGTTTAAGCTATAGGGATGTCATCCGCGGCTTCCATTCATCTGCTCCCCCGTCAACTGGCCAACCAGATCGCTGCCGGTGAGGTGGTCGAGCGTCCGGCCTCCATTCTCAAGGAACTGCTGGAAAACAGTCTGGATGCCGGCGCCGGGCAGATTGATATTGAAGTTGAGCAAGGGGGCATCAAGCGTATCGCCATTCGTGATGACGGCCACGGTATCGCCCCCGATGAGCTGGCCCTGGCGGTGAGTCGTCATGCCACCAGCAAGATCCATTCACTGGATGATCTGGAGTCCATTGTCAGCATGGGCTTTCGTGGCGAAGCACTGGCGAGTATCAGCTCAGTTTCACATCTGCGCCTGACCTCCCGACAGGCGGACAGCGAGCAGGCCTGGGAGGTGCAGGTCAGCGATGCGGATCTAAAACCGGGCAAGCCGATTCCGGCAGCTCATCCACAGGGAACCAGCGTGGAAACCCGCGATCTTTTTTATAATATTCCGGCGAGACGCAAGTTCCTGCGCAGTGAGCGCACCGAGTACCGGCATCTTGAAGACGTAGTGCGGCGCATGGCGCTGGCGCGTTTTGATGTGGGGTTTCGTTTTCTGCATAATCAGCGCGAGGTGTTCCACCTGCCGCTAGCGGCAGATCGGTCTGCGCAGGAGCGCCGTCTTGCCCGTCTCTGCGGCAAGGCCTTTGCGCAGCAGGCCCAGCGTATCGATACCGCTAGCAGCGGCCCGCCGTCGCTACAGATGAGTGGCTGGGTATTACCGCCGGAGGCGGCGCGCAGCCAGGCGGATTTGCAGTATTTCTTTGTCAATGGCCGTATTATTCGTGACCGGCTGGTGAATCATGCTTTGCGTCAGGCCTATGCTGACCGTATTTTCCCAGGGCGTCATCCGGCCTGGGTTCTCTACCTGCAACTCGATCCTCAACAGGTAGATGTCAATGTACATCCGACCAAGCATGAAGTGCGTTTCCGCGAAGCGCGGCAGGTGCATGATTTTCTTTGCCATAGCCTGATGCAGGTTTTTGCCACGGCCACCGTTTTTAACGCGCAAGAGGTGAACCCCGCCGCGCCGCCTGCATGGTTGAAACCTGCCGAGGGTAACGCGCCGCTGGAAACCCTTTCCGCTGTTGATGCTCGTCAGGATGCGCGTTTATCCGGGGGTTCGTCTCCTCGTTCATCCTCGCCGCCATTGCAGGAATCGGTGGCAGGTTATGCGCGACTGCGCACACTGGCGGCCCGCCCAGTCTCACATTCTGTTGCAGAAACGCGGTCGGGTACAGAGTTCGCGGGCGAAGCCGGGGTCGGACGGCCACTGGCCGTGATCGGTGACTGCCTGTTGGCGGAAGGCGAACAGAGGCTGATCCTGGTGGATATGCCGCTGGCCAGGGGCTGGTTGTTAAAACGGCGTTTGCAGCACTATCTGGACGAGGCGGCGGTGAGTCAACCGCTGCTATTTCCGTTGTCCTTGCCACTGGATGCGCGGCAACGGCAGGGCGTGCACCAGCAGGGATCGTTGTTGAGAACACTGGGATTTGAATGGACGCAGCCCACACTGGACAGCCTGCAATTGCGAGCCGTACCGGCGGCGCTTCGAACGAGTGATTTTGAGCAGCTGCTACCGGCTCTGTTGACGTTGTTTGCCGCGGATACGGCTGATCCGCTGGCTGTTCTGGCGCATCAGGCCATACAAATGATGCCGTCTGAAAGTAAAATGAGCGTTGAGGAATTGTTGGCGCAACTAGGGGCAAGCCCGCCATCGGCAGCGGGTATCTGGCGGGAACTGAATGCGGATGAACTGGCTGACTTGATTCATGCACGCTGAAATGGAGTTCAGTGGGCAGGTATCAGGACATGATGAATTGCCCGTAGTGGTCCTCATGGGGCCGACGGCCTCAGGCAAGACGGAACTTGCAATCAAGCTGCAACAACATTTGCCGCTGGACATCATCAGCGTCGATTCGGTCATGGTCTATCGCGGGATGGACATCGGTTCGGCCAAACCGGATGCCGACACTCTGCTGCGGGCACCGCACCGCCTGATCGATATTCGAGATCCGGTTGAAGTTTATTCCGCAGCCGAATTTTGTGCCGATGCGCGGCGTGAAATTCAGGCGGTGCATGCCGCCGGGCGTATTCCCCTGCTGACGGGTGGCACTATGCTCTATTTCCGGGCGCTATTATACGGACTCTCCGAGTTGCCCACGGCCGATGCTGCCACCCGCAAAAAACTCGAAGTTGAGGCGCAGGAGATCGGTTGGGCGGGGATGCACCAGCGGCTGTCTGAAGTCGATCCACAGGCGGCGCAGCGGATTCATCCCAATGATTCCCAGCGCATTCAACGGGCGCTGGAAGTCTATGAATTGACCGGCTTGCCCCTGTCCAGCCTACAGCAGCAGGACAGAGACAGGTTGGTGCTGCCTCATCCGGTGATAAAACTGGCGGTAGCGCCGGCGCAGCGGAGTGTGTTACACCAGCGTATCGACGTACGTTTCCGGCAGATGATGGAGCAGGGGTGGGTGGCTGAGGTGGAGGCGCTGATGGCGCGGGGCGATCTGGACCCCGGTATGCCTTCCATTCGTGCGGTGGGCTACCGGCAAGTGTGGGAACTTTTATCAGGGAGAATAGACTATACTAACACTGTCGAGAAAGGCATTATCGCCACTCGGCAGTTAGCCAAGCGTCAGTTTACCTGGATGCGCTCCGAAACGGGTTTACACTGTTTTGATAGCCTGACGCCGGATCTGGATAATAAAGTACTGGATCTTTTGGATAGCGTCATTGGGAAACAGTAAGGCTGTTATGGTAAACTGTTTAGTTGGTACCTTTCAATATAGGAAAATCCAGGTTTTTCTGAAATAACGACATATAGAAAAAGGGCTTCGATCCGACAGTCTGGATACGAACCCGACACTATAATAACTTTGCGGAGATAATAATTATGAGCAAAGGGCAATCCCTTCAAGATCCTTTTCTGAACGCGCTTAGGAAAGAGCGTATTCCCGTTTCGATCTTTTTAGTAAACGGAATCAAGTTGCATGGACAGGTTGAATCTTTTGACCAGTTTGTGGTGTTGCTAAAAAACACCGTGAGCCAGATGGTCTACAAGCATGCGATTTCGACTGTCGTTCCGGCACGTAATGTTAAACTGTTACCCGCCGATAGCAATGGCGATGTTCGCGATAGCAGTAGTGACAAGGGCAATATTTAACCGCATGCCTTCAGTTTGTCCGGGGATGACACTGCTTGTTTGAACGTCCACAAAAAGGTGAGCGGGCAGTCCTCGTTCATCTCGATCTGTACTCTGATCTGAACCGTGAAGATCTGCGTGAGTTTCGTGAATTGGTGATATCTGCCGGTGCCGAGCCGGTGGTGACCATTACCGGATCGCGGACCTCGCCTCATTCCCGCTATTTTGTGGGCACGGGTAAGGCGGAGGAAGTGCGGGTTTGCGTGGAGCGGGAACAGGCCGATGTGGTCCTGTTCAACCATGCTCTGAGTCCCGTACAGGAACGTAATCTGGAACAACTGTTCCAGTGTCGGGTGCTGGATCGCACCGGTCTGATTCTGGATATTTTCGCCCAGCGGGCGCGCACGCATGAAGGCAAGCTACAGGTCGAACTGGCCCAGCTTCAGCATCTGTCTACGCGGCTGGTGCGTGGCTGGACGCACTTGGAACGGCAGAAGGGCGGCATCGGTCTGCGCGGGCCGGGAGAAACCCAACTGGAAACGGATCGCCGCCTGCTCGGCGATCGTATTCGCACGCTCAACAAACGTCTGGCCAAAGTTCGGCGGCAACGGGAACAGGGGCGGCGTGCGCGTAAGCGGGCGGAACGGGCGATCGTGTCGCTGGTGGGATACACCAATGCAGGTAAGTCCACCCTCTTCAATGTGTTGACCCACGCCGATGTTATGGTGGCCGATCAGCTATTCGCAACCCTGGACCCCACTCTGAGGCGTCTGGATTTGGCGGGTGGCCAGTCGGTGCTGCTGGCCGATACGGTGGGCTTTATTCGCCATTTGCCACATGATCTGGTCGAGGCCTTTCGTTCCACCCTGCAGGAAACCCGGGATGCCGATCTATTACTGCATGTTGTCGATGCTGCCAGTGAGGAACGTGCGGAACAACGGGATCAGGTCAACAAGGTGCTGGAAGACATTGATGCTCAGGATAGGCCACAGTTGCTGGTATACAACAAAATCGATCAATTGCCGGATGTCGCACCCCGAATTGAACGTGACGGCGAGGGCCGCCCATTGCGAGTCTGGATCTCCGCTTTGAACGGGCAGGGACTGGATCTGTTAGGTTCGGCCATTGTCGAGGTACTGGATCGGGGACGCGTTATCCAGCATTTGCAATTATCTGCCGCAGAAGGACGTCTGCGTGCGCAGCTGTACGAACGGGGACAAATTTTGCAGGAATCGGTCGATCACGAGGGCAACTGGTTACTCAAGGTAGAGTTGCCCGCCGGCGAATGGCGGATTCTGGATCGGCAGGAAAATCTCTCGGAGCATATAATAATGGGTATCGATCAAAATCCTCACCTTGCGGTTATGAGCGAAGCCCAATAGAATCCATCTCTTGTGTGACAAGAGGCGATTCGGTGCCCGTCACCCCAAATTACAATATCAACCAAAATCTACGGAGTCATGACATGGCCTGGAACGAACCCGGTGGTTCAGGAAACAAGGATCCCTGGGGGAACCGCAATAATCAGGGTCCCCCCGATCTGGATGAATTTGTCAGGAAGTTGCAGAGCAAGCTGGCGGGCCTGTTTGGCGGCAAGGGCGGTTCGGGTTCCGGTGGTGGCAGCAGTGCTTCCGGTGGCAACGCGGGTTCGATCAGCCTGGGCGTGATTGCGGCGGTGCTGGTCGGTATCTGGGCGCTGTCTGGTATCTATATCGTCGATCAGGGCAAGGAGGGCGTCGTGCTGCAGTTTGGCGCCTTTAGTTCGATTACCGATCCGGGGCCACACTGGTATCCGCGTTTCATCGATACCGTCGATGTCGTGGATGTGGCGAATGTTCGTAGCGTCAACATCGGGCGTACCTCGGATGAGGCTCTGATGCTGACTGAGGATGAGAACATCATCGACATCAAGTTCACCGTGCAGTACAAGGTCAAGGATGCCCGCGACTATCTGTTCAGTGTGCGCGATCCTGATCTGACCCTGCGTCAGGTAACAGAAAGTGCGGTACGCGAAATTGTCGGCAAGAACACACTCGATTACATCATCACCGACGGCCGGGTTGTGGTCTCTGCCGACATCGGCAGATTGATCCAGAAAATACTCAACAGCTATTCCACGGGTATTACCGTGGTCAACCTGAATATGCAGAACGCCCAGCCGCCGGAACAGGTGCAGCAGGCCTTTGACGATGCTATCAAGGCGCGCGAAGACAAGCAGCGTCGGATTAATGAGGCCGAAGCCTATTCCAATGGCGTACTGCCCAGGGCGCGTGGCGGGGCTGCACGCATAGTACAGGAAGCCAAAGGTTATCAGGCGCAGGTGGTGGCGCGCGCCGAAGGTGAAACCGATCGTTTTCTGATGGTTCTGAGGCAATACAAGAAGGCGCCGAAAGTAACCCGCGAGCGTCTATATCTGGATACGATGGAAAAGGTGATGGCCAACTCCAGGAAGGTCGTGGTGGATGTAAAGAACAGCAATAACCTGATGTATTTGCCGCTGGACAAAATGATTAAGTCTCAGCCATCCGTTGTTGAAAGTGATGCCAGTAGCGGTAGCACATCGCCGCCAGCAATCACGCGCAGAAAGCCGCCGTCGTCTACCCGTGACAGTCGGTTTAGCGGACGGCTGCGCAGCCGGGAGGTACGCTAATGAACAGTTCAAAGATTGGTTTTCTCATTGCCGTGGCTGTCGTCGTCATCCTGTTTTTGTCATCGGTGTTCACCGTCAGTGAACGTGAACTGGCGATCAAGTTCAGGTTGGGGAAAATTATCAAGGCGGATTACAAGCCAGGCCTGCATTTCGAGATACCGTTTATCAATAATGTAAGGAAGTTTGACAAGCGTATTCTGACGCTGGATGCGAGGCCCGCCAATTATCTGACCAAGGAGAAGAAAAACGTCAATGTGGATTTCTTCGTAAAATGGCGAATAAACAATGTCAGCATGTATTACACGGCGATGAGCGGCGAGGAACGCAAGGCGATGGAACGTATCTATACCACGATTAATGAAGGGTTACGCGGCGAGTTCAGTAATCGTACTATCCAGGAAGTTATTTCCGGTGAACGTGCCATGATTATGGATAACGTGACCAAACAGGCGAACAGGCAACTGAGCAGCTTCGGTATCAAAGTGGTGGATGTGCGGGTCAAGCGCATCGACTTTACGGCGACTATCAGTGAATCCGTGTATAAACGGATGGAAGCCGAGCGTGCCCGTGTGGCCAAGGATCTGCGTTCCCGTGGAGCAGAAGCGGCGGAGAAAATTCGTGCCGGTGCGGATCGCCAGCGTACTGTTATTCTGGCGGACGCCTATAAGAGAGCCGAAGAGCTGCGCGGTAGTGGCGATGCCAAGGCATCAGAAATCTACGCTAAAGCCTATAGAAAGGATCCGGAATTCTACTCTTTCTACCGCAGTCTCAATGCCTATCGTTCATCGCTGGGCCGGGCGGGTGATGTTATGGTACTGGCGCCGGATTCCGAGTTCTTCAGGTATTTTAAAAACGCGAAGGGCAAGCGCTAGCCGGGTATGTTTGGGTATTTGCTAACGGCGGTGGCGTTGGTGCTGGTGATCGAAGGTTTGTTGCCGGCACTGAGTCCGCGCCGTTACCGGCAGACCATGTTAAACATGAGCAAGATGGATGATCGTGTTTTGCGCAGCATGGGACTAGTCAGTATGGTGGCCGGTGCGCTGTTGCTCTATTTCTTCAAAGGGTAATGATGAAAGACGAACGCTGGCTGTTGCCGGAAGGCATCGAGGAAGTCTTGCCGCGTCAGGCGCGCGCGCTCGAAGGGCTGCGGCGCAAGCTGCTGGATATCTATGATCGCTGGGGCTATGAGCGGGTGATGCCGCCGCTTATCGAATATCTGGAATCCCTGCTCACCGGCACCGGCAACGATCTGGATCTGCAAACCTTCAAGTTGACTGATCAACTCAGCGGCCGCATGATGGGCATTCGCGCTGATATGACCCCCCAGGTTTCCCGCATTGCCGCCTGTCATTTGCAACAGGATGCGCCTTTGCGTCTGTGCTACATGGGCAGCGTGATCAAGACCCGCCCCGACAGTTTTGCCGGTTCTCGTAGTCCTTTGCAACTGGGCGCCGAATTATATGGTCATAGCGGGGTGGAAAGTGATATCGAGATCCTGTGCCTGATGATCGAAACCCTGCATCAATCCGGCATCCCCCAGCCCTATATCGACCTGGGTCATGTCGGCATTTACCGGGGGCTGGCCCAGCAGGCCGGATTGAACCGGATGCAGGAAGCCACGCTCTTCGATGCCTTACAGCGCAAGGCTCGACCGGAAATTGAAGCCTGTCTTGCAGACTGGAACCTGGACGACAGTATTGCCGGCATGTTGCTGGCGCTGGTGGATTTAAACGGCGGCGACGAGGTCTTACAACAGGCGAAAGAGCAGTTGCAGGGCACGGGTGAGGCGGTGAGCGCAGCACTGAAAAACCTGGCTGCGATTGCCGCTGGACTCCGGCAGCAGCAGCCGCAGTTGAATCTGCATTATGATCTGGCTGAACTGCGAGGGTATCATTATCATACGGGCGTGGTGTTCGCCGCCTATGTTCCCGGTCGTGGGCTGGCGATTGCTCAGGGTGGACGTTATGATGAGATTGGCGAGATTTTCGGTAATGTTCGCCCGGCCACCGGCTTCAGTACTGATTTGAAAGTATTGGTTGAAACCGTTCCTGAAGCCGATAATCATCTCAGTGCGATCTTTGCTCCGCCAGACAAGCTTCCTGAACTGATGCAGTTTATCCGCGAACTGCGAGGACAGGGCGAGCGCGTGATCCAGGCTTTGCCGGGACAAAAGGGCGGCGCAGTGGAAATGGGCTGTGAACGTGAAATTATGAATGACGGCAAAGGCTGGGTCGTCAAAGGATGTTGATATTAATCGTTGCATAAGTATTTGCACCATAGCCCCCTCTCCCTTCGGGAGAGGGTTGGGGTGAGGGGATAAAATACA
>ENA-ORDP01000875-ORDP01000875.1-marine-sediment-metagenome-genome-assembly--contig:-NODE-875-length-18141-cov-4.467931_pt1 | contig 18141 bp, 17 predicted proteins | sample MGYA00248627_ERZ508539 | MGnify/ENA primary metagenome ERZ508539 (study PRJEB26208, sample SAMN05571518) | marine sediment metagenome | biome: deep sea; feature: Hydrothermal vent; material... | reverse complement strand
TCTCACCTCCCTTCTTCAACTTCATGCAAACTCTTTATCATAAGTTGTGTCCCAATTTTCATCATTTTTGTAAATATAGTAATTTCGTTATCATCCTCATTCAACTCCGGTCGTCCCTGATGTATTATATCTCCATCATCAATGCCAGGATTAACATAATGAATTGTAACGCCCACATATTCAGGCTCATTATTATATAAAGGCCAGAAATAACAGGAACAACCTCTGTAATAAGGTGCAAGTCCACTGTGGAGATTGAGTGTGCCAAGAGGAGGCACAGACAGAAAACTCTTCCTGAGTATCGAACAGCCACATACAACGATTACATCTGGATCTATCCTTTTTAATAATGACACATTCTCAGGAGAAGAAACATCCCTGATTTTTGTATGGTAAACAGGACACCCCTGATAGCTATCTATAATCCTCCCCTTTTCCTGAAAACTTTTCATAAAAAGCTGAGAAACCCTATTCAGATAATTCCTGTAATACAGCACATCGGAACAGCGTCTTGCCATAGCAACAGGACTGAACGTATTTTCAACGATTATTCCGGAGAATTTTTCCAATTTTTCAGATAAACTTTTCCTCCGGTATTGTGGTTCGATAAAAATACCGACTACATTGAATTCATCGAGGATATGACTCGCAAAGTACTTGTCCTGAATATCAGGACTTATAATAATAGCCACTCTTAATCGATCTTTTGTCATTCTTCTATTCTCCAACACGTTGAAGTATCCGTTTCCTGCAGTAGCTAATACACTTTAAAAAACCCTGACTGCTGTCAGATTTCAAAATGCCACTTAATTTCCTGTAACAACAACTTTGTCCCTTATTTTTTTAATTAATCTGACAGGCTTCTCCTCAATAAAGTAAAGTAAACCCGAATACAGGGAATCATTAAAAACTGTAAGGTTCTTATACTCCCTTACAGTATCCGTCCATTTCTTCTTGTATTCATCGAATACACCACACATGTCGTATTCATGAACCCCGTTAATAAATAACGATTTTATTATTTCATGGTCAAGGAATGCCCCCGGCGAAAAATTTCTGTAATCACTGTTGTATTCCGAAAGCAAAGCCGTATCCCTTCCCTTATAGGTCAGGTGATATTCATATGCAATCGGCTCTTTATCTTTATAAACATACCAGATTGAAAGCCATCCTTTACTCTGGGCAGTCTCTGAAAGCAACCTGAAGAACTTATTCCTGTCGGTCCGGTTAATAAATGCCTTCCTCTCTCTGTATTTCCATCCCTTTTTAGAAACTGCTACCATGTCGTCAAATCTTTTCATGTCGTAGTACTCTCTGACATCAATATCACCCAGCCTCTTGATCCTGTTGCATACATTCCTTATTGTCTTTCTCGACTTGATCGAAAGTCCTTTAAAATACTCTTCCCATTCACTCCTTATCTCGATATAAGGAGAATTTAAACCAGGATTCACAATATATTTTTTTCCTGCATCTTCAAGTTCTCCTACTATCAAACTATTTATAGTCTCGTCATGGACTATATTTTCCAAAAGGATGATCTGCCACTCCTTGACATCCTTCAGTAAGAAGTTCATAACCGTTTCTGCCAGATATTCGTGATTCTTTTTCAGTATAAATCCACTTCCGGGGGAATCATTGTTGGCGAGGAACTCAATACCTCTCACCGGAATCCCTCTGAAACTGCGTTGACACCTCATCAGCGGGGCTATGCCGTAAATGCCGTCTCTGCCAACGGCTAAAATAATGAAAAGTTCCTTTTTGTCACCAAAGGCTTGCCACCATGAAGTGAACCATTCATGCGTCAGAAACACCTTATCGTTTCCTGACTGTTCCAACAAATTATTCCAGTCATGGTGCAGTTCCTGGAACTCATCAAAGGTCGTAATTATTTTTAACTCAAATCTTTGGTTATGATCCATAATATTGCTTCAAATATCCACCAGATCGATTCTTTTCAAGTCATCGTTGCCAAGACCATACTCCAGAGCGGCCTTATGAATGAAGACCGGTTCAGGCTCAAGAGGTTTTAATGAATGACTCTTCCGCAGGGACTCGATCATCTGCCATCCAATGGAGTCAATTGCTACAGGATCTGTGCCGAATAGGAGTTGGTTGGTCACATCCACGGTTTCCTGATCCCGTCCGTTGAACCATTTATATTCTGCAAAAATCGCATCCACCAGAATCAGCCTTGTTTTTTTTACGATGAGGTCATGGGCATTAAGCATTGCAATAGAATCCTGGATTGTTGAATGAAGCCTGTCAGGAGAAGAAATCGAACCGAAATGATTCTTCATACTTATACTTACGCCTGAGTAACCGTCAAGGGCCTTGAGTACCGGCATGTTAATCAGATAGTCACATCCGTAAGCGCCTTCACCGGCAAGGACCTTGCAGAACTTATTACCAACAAACGGAAGCGGGGTTTTGAACCAGGTTGTCCATGAATAACCTCCGAGTTCGTTGCATGTACCAACCTTTATACCTACCCCACTGTTCTTTTTAAAACCAGCGTAAGCAAAGGCATTATCAGTAAGATCATATATTATAATGTTAGAAGGGGAAACCCCACGAGTGATCAGCCCTTCCGTTACTGCCGAGACGACCTTTGCCTTTGTGAATATCCCCGTGATCTGACAATTCACCTTGATTGCGACCTTCTTATCCGGGTCGGGGATAATCTCTTCCCATGCTTCTTTTACGGTCACCCTGTTTGTAAATTTTTTTATTCCCACCTCAACCATTTTACGCACAGCCGCACCGTCAAGGTTCACGTTATCTTTTCCGCCGCTGCGCTCTGAAGCCTCCGGGTTTGTGATACGGACGACCTTGCTCCGCTGCGGAGGATCAAACTTCCTGCTTCCGCACGAATAAATAAGGGATGACAAGCTCAATACCAAAGGGGCAAGAAAAGCATCGGCCAGAAAATGTCTCCGGGTAAGACTGGGCTTCTCAGCTTTGTATCTGCCGTTTGTCATAGGCTGGTTTCCGGCACAAAAGGTCGTCTTCAGGCAATGCTCCGCCTTCTCAGTTACATGAGGGGTAATTGAGAAGGTCATAACAACCAAAAAATTTCTCAGCCACTAAGGGAGCCAAGATTCGCTAAGTTTTTAAATTCTTTTAAATATCTTCTTCTTTTCTTCGTGTAACTTCGCGTATTTCACGGCTAAATTGTCTTCAGGCTGCTTCAAGCTCGTCGGCATATATCTTTACGCCCACACTTCTGCCCAAAAGCTCTATATTAACGTGAAATATATACTGGTCTTCCTTATTCCTGAGAACCCCTTCTGCACCTTTAAGTGGGCCACTTCTCACTCTCACCCTTGTTCCCTCCTTCAGGAAGGGATGAACATCAAACTCTTTTCCGCTTTGTATCAACAACTTCAGAGAATTTATTTCCTCAGGTGACACAGGTGCCGGATAATCCGGGGTTAATGAGATAAAGCTTACAACACCCTTTGTCTTAAGTACACTCAAAAACGTCCCCGGGTCGGCACAAATATGGACAAAGAGATAGCCGGGGAAAAGAGGAAAGTCAACAAATGTCCTCCTGTCTTTCCACTGTCTCAGCCTCTTAACCGAAGGCAGGTACGACTCTACTCCCTTTTTCAAAAGCTCATTATGGACAACAAACTCATGTCTTGATTTTACATAAAGGACATACCAGTTAAGGCTCCCGGATTTCATATGCTATCCTTTTTGATAAATTAACTATCCATTTGCCCAAACTAATAATAACGGCAATTTCCTTAACCTGTTGCTAAAGAATAAAATCTTTTACCTATTTTTGCCCATTCACCCATTCTACTTATTTGCTTTTTCCAACTCCGAGCCTTTCCTTCCAAGCCTCTCCTGAAGTTCATTTGTTACCTTTTTTAAGGTTTCGATATCCTTAGTAATATTCTCGATCTTGCTGCTGAGGGAATCACCATCCTGCCAGAATCTGTTTTCAGTCTCAAGTTCCCCGATAACCTCTTTAACAAGGTCTGGACTGATCTCCCTCGTCTCTTCAACAAAGGCGGCTAACATAAGGAAGTCACAGACTATATTGATAAGTCTTGGAATACCTTTGCTGAAGTTATAAACAGACTCAACAGTCCCGTGTTTAAATATAACCGCATCCCTGTTACCTGCAACTTCAAGCCTGTAAAATATGTACTCCTCTGTTTCGGCCATCGTTATGGGATAGATATGACAACTGATGCTGATCCTCTGCCGTAGCTGGCGTAATTCAGGACGGGCGAGAACCTTTTTCAGTTCCGGCTGTCCGATCAGGACTATCTGTAAAAGCTTTGCATCATCTGTTTCAAGGTTAGACAACATTCTGACCTCTTCAAGCAGTTCAGGGGTCAGATTCTGAGCCTCGTCAATCACAAGTATCGGGTTATGTTTTTTAGCATACTGTTCGATAAGGAAATCATTCAGTTCTCTAAGCAGGGATATCCTGTCCTTGCCATTTACATCCAGTCCAAAATCTTCATTTATCAATGAGATGAGCTGCTCGGAAGATACCCTTGTGTTGAATATTTTTGACAGTACAATATTGCTGTCCAGTCCCTTTATCAGGTTCCTTATCAAGGTCGTCTTGCCGGAGCCGACTTCACCTGTGAGGAGCATGAACCCCACTTTCTCTGTAATGCCGTACTTGAGATAGGTCAAGGCCTTCCTGTGAGACTTGCTCAGAAAGAGAAAGTCAGGGCTTGGTACCAGTTCAAAGGGTTTAACCCTTAAATTATAAAATGCTTCGTACATCCCTCTCCTTTGATTTCAGAAATCACCATCGGCGCTTCATATACTTCTGCTTAGATAGTAAGTCTGACCTGTAGCCATGCTATATTGTTTCTGTAATTATCAATTTCTATATCAGAATTACTCAGATTGTGTGTATAACCGAGTGTTGCTGTAAGCATCCTCAAACTGTATTTAAAGGAAAGACCGAAACCATACCTGTCTACATTTTCTTCCTCGGGGAAGAATTTATAGTATATGTATCTTCCTGTCAGTATGCCTGTTATTCTGGATGTAACCGGAATGCTTGAGCCAAGGGTTAGACCTTTTGACCTGTCTTCCCTGTCAGCTATAATATATTTATCTATATTTCTGAAAGCGGTCAGGGTTACTGTGCTTTTTCCACTATAGCTGATGGATCCTGTTGAAGACTTTCTCTCATAAGCACCCACATTGACGGAATCTGAAAAACTCACGGAAGAACCTGCACTGATTGAAAGTCTTTGCGTTAATAAATAATCAGCTTTAATATTCCATATGGTTGAATCAAGTTTAGTGCCTATTTTGTAGACAAACCATGTCTGTCCTGCCCCGGCATTAAGAGACAGTTTGGGGCCTAATTTATAGTCAATACTGAGACCGGCATCCTGCCTGTCATAATCTTCTGTCCTGTCAGGTCTGTGGGATAGATAGGTATACGCCAATGATGCCTTCATCTTTGAGGATATCTCCTTTATAATGCTTAAAGTAGCTGAATTATTCTCTGCATCATCCCCCTCACCTTCCTCATACCAGAGATTCTCATAAGTGTAGCCAAGCCGTGCCAGAAACGTCTCACTTAAGGGATATTCCAGATAGGGGTTGACAATAAAACGGTTCGAATCGGTTGTATTTGTCAGGATATTGTCCAGAGCTACCTGTCTTCGCACATCAATGGGCACCCTCGCAAATACATCAGAGACTCTTATAAAAAAAATGTCCCTGTATGGCGAAATAGTAGATTCAAGCCTTCCACGTTGTCTTATCTCATTTCTGTCTGAGTTATATGTATAAAAATCAAAATCGAGTCTGTAGTCGAGTGAAAGGTCCACTCCCCTGGCAGCATAAGTCAGAGCAATTGCAGGGCTAATGGTTGTTAAGAAATCATCCTCTTCATCATATGCTGTGAGAAAAATATTGTCATTGTACTCCTCACGGAGACTGATGGCTGGGGTGAGTCTCAGCTCTGCCTCTGACAGGGATATCATACTTACAAAAAAAAATGGGGCCAGAAAGAGCATAACCACTATTCTAGTCTTTTTCATCCCTCACCTGTTTTGATAATAATGAGAATAATTGTAATGGCCACTTAAAAAAACAGTTTCAGCAGCATTGTACACCACTCCAAGGATGTTGGCATCCCGTAACATTGTAACTGCATCTTTCATATTATCCTCGGGAGTGACTCCCTCCCTTACCACAAATATTGTTCCATCGAGAAGAGCCCCGACTGAAAGGACTTCAGCAAAAGGAAGTACGGGCGGGGTATCGAAAATGACATATCTGTCAGGATAGCGGTGCTTGAGCTCTTTCACAATCTCTCTCATCCTGTTTGATGAGAGCAACTCTCCGGGGTTGGAGACCTTGCTGCCGGATGGAAGAAAGACAAGTCCTCCAATACCGGTCTTTATAAGCGCGCTACCAATACCTACCCCATCTACAAGGCAATCAGTAAGGCCAAGTTCTGTATGAATTCCAAGGTAATTACTCAATGACGGCTGCCTCAGGTCTGCATCAACTAAAAGGACCGTATGGTCATATTCCTGCGCAAGTGTAATGGCAAGGTTCAGGGCCGTTATACTCTTGCCCTCTCCTCCTATAGCACTGGTCACCATAAGCATATTCCGGAAATCATCCACTTCTGTAAGTTTTACAACCATGGACTTTAATTTCCTGTATTCTTCTGCTGTCGATGAATCAGGATCAACAATAGTGACCAGATTGGGGTTCTCTATCCTTGCCTGTCTTACAACTCTTGGAACCTTGGACCCCGGAGGGCTTATCCTTTTTGATTTTTCCCCGTTCCCCCCCCCTGCTCTCATTTTGGCGGCTTTCTCAAGGATCTCTTCTATTCTGCTCATCCGGCTTCTCCTTTCATAATCCTTCAGCAACTATCATTAACCCGTTCTCTAAAAAAACCTGTTCTGTAATTGCGCTATTACATTTATAAGACTAATCCTTATATTTACAAATACTGTTTCTATGTATGTCAGGCCCAACAGCTCGTGGATAAAAGCAGCACATATGATGAGGAAATAAAAACCTGCAACTGTGTATATAACCCAGTCTTTCTTCCTCTCTTTTTTTCGTTCGGCTTCATTAAACATCTTGGGGATTACGGCAAGGACTTCCAGTCCAAGGTCTTTGACAGTCTGAACCTCTTTCACCGAAGAATCAAGAGAATCCCGGAGAAAAACTGCCCCAAACCCTCCCAGGAAGCCGAAAAATATACCTGCAAGAATTAATGCCTTCCTGTTGGGACTTACAGGTACGGTTGGCAGGATAGCCGGCTCAGCAATCCTGAATGTCGTTGCCTTATTTGCCACCTCCATCTGCTTTGAAACCTCGGACTGTCCAAGTCTCATCAAGAGTTGTTCGTATATGTTTCTATAGGAATCCCTTTTCTTCTCCAGGTCAGCCAGTTTCTTTTTACCTTCAGGAATATATCTGAGTTCTTTTTCTCTTTGCTTAATCATAACACCCAGCATTTTCTTCTTTGCAGCAAGTGCGTTTATCTCAGACTCTATCTTGTTGAGCTCTTGTTTAAGGCCCTGATAAATCGGGTTAATCGTGCTTATCGCCGAATCTCCCGAATTCACCTCGCCCTCTCTTTTTTTGTCCGCGGGTTGAAGGGACTGCTGTTTTTTAAGGGCCTCTATCTCTGCCTTTAGCTTTAGTACCCCAGGATAATTTTCTGTATAACTCACAAGGAGTTGATTAAGCCTGTTCTGCAGGGACGTTATCAGGATATTGCTGCTGCCTTCCATGTTACTAATAACAGCAACAGAGTAAGGCTCCTCACCTTTAATTTGTCTCTTGATACTCTTCCTCCTTGCAATCAGCTCATTCCTTCTTATTTTTATCTTGCTTATATCGCCCCCATACTCCTTTATCTCATTAATAAGGGAGCGTTCATCTATTGCTACATAGATACCCTGATCCTGTCTGAACTTGATAATTACATCCTCAGCCCTGTCCAGTTTCTCTTTAAAGAATGCCACCTGTTCTTTAAGGAATCTGCTGGCACCATATGCCTCTTCCCTCTTTGCAGTTACGTTTTCATTGACATATGTTCTCACAAGACTGTTAACATAATCTCTTGCAAGCCTGGGGTCTTTATCCTGGAACGACACAATAAAAAGGTTGTTCTTTTTAACTTTTACGCTTGTCTTTTTCTGAAAATCCAATATCATTTTCTCCAACTCTTTATTGTCCGCTGCAAGCGTGTCAAGGTCCAGCTTTCGAAGTACGCTCAGAATCAAACTCCTGCTGAGCATGGTATCCCTGAGCACCTTGATCCTTTCCGTCATTGAAGGCGTGATGGCAACGCCTTTAATCAGATCGTTTATGACATTACGTTCAATAATAATAGAGCTTTGTGCCTCATATTTCCCTGGTATGAAATAGCCCCCCCAGACAATTACAGACATAATGAAAAGAGATACGGAAATGAAGAGATATCTCCTCTTGAGGATCATTTTCAGGTATTTTTGAATCTCTGCATATGGTAATGGCATCTTTTTTACCTTTTCATAATATTTAGTCGCAGCGTCATAAATTATTGCACATGTTGTGTCATTCCCGCTTGTCTGGAATCTTTCTTCCAGAAAGGATTTCCTAAACGTTTTCGGGGCATAACAGACCTTGGGATAATTTCATATTTATGCTCAACTTTACAAGTCGTTATGTATAGTTGCAAAAAAGTCATTTCCGCCCTCCGGTTTATATAGATCCTGAAACGAGTTCAGGATGACAATTTCGTCAATCGTAAGTCGAGTCAAAATATACCCTCCTTGACAATCACAACGTCACCAGGCTCTAACGCAATGTTTTCTTTAAGATCTCCCTCTGTCATAAGGTCCTTCGCCTTTACAACAATAGTCTCCGTCTTCCCGGCTTTCTTTCTAAGGACAAGAACATCGTTTTCCTTGGCAAATTTTGTAAAGCCTCCTGCCTCCAGAATGGCATCAAGTATTCTCATATTTTCACGGTAAAAGACATATTTCGGCTCATTTACCGCTCCTATAACATAAATCTTGTTAAGTTCATTATCGGGTATATAGATTATATCCTCTGCCTTAAGCATTACATCTTTGGAAAGGTCTCCCTTTATAAAAAGGTGGTAGAAGTTAACATCCAGTTTCTTGCCTTCCCTGACAATATAAGCACGTTTAAGGTCTGCATTCTCAAAACTTCCAAGCCTGCAGAGAAACCTGAGCAGACTCGTCCTGCCGGGAAGATTGTGTACACCTGAGGGAACTCCACCGCCAAAAACATATACTTTATTATTTGTAATTCCTGTAACTGTAACCGTTACAATTGGTTCTTTCATAATCTTCTTTAAATCCTCGGTCAGTTTCCCTGCAAGCTCTATCGGCTGATACCCTGAAGCCCTTACATCACCCACTGCCGGAAGCGTTATCTTGCCGTCAGGCCTGACAATGGTGACTGCGCTGAGTTCAGGCTCCCCCCACACAGATATCTTAAGCGTGTCTCCATCACCGATCAGATAATCATTGGCAAAGGCCACCGATAAAAAGACTAAAGAAAATATAATACAGAACAAAACCTTTTTCATCTCTATTTTTCCTCCCCTTTCCATTTTTCAAGAAGACCCATCGCCCTCGCTTCACCGGAAAAATTCCCCGCCGCAATAGCCTTTTCAAGGTTCTTTCTGGCGGCTCCGGGGTTACCGTTCTCCCTGTATGCAAGTGCAAGATGATAACGAATAGTGGGGTTATCCGGAAGAAGTAAGGCCGCCTTCTCAAGCATCTTCACGGCCTCGTCCGCCCTGTCATTCTGTAGAAGAACATACCCAAGGGTATCCATTACACTACCATTGAAGGGGGTAATGCTGTATGCCCTGAATGCAAGCTTGAGTGCATCCTCCCTCCTTCCGTATCCTTCTGCATAAAGGTATGCAAGGTTATTCAGGGCAGGAACATAATTTTCAGTCACTTTAAGCACCTGACGGTATTTCTTAACAGAATCCTCTTTTTTTCCCATACGGTCATAGAGACTCCCCTCAGCAAAAACCGCCTGTATATACCTGGGATTATCTCTTACGATATCCTCATAAATAGTAATCGCCCGGTCATCTTCACCTTTCCTTATATAAAGCGACGCCTGCATCATCCCGGCCTTGACATTACTACTATCAACGCTCAGTCCTTTTTTTAGTGTTTCCAGTGCCTTATCCGGATTTTTCTTATTTATATAAACAAGGGCAAGCACTGTATAGCCATAGGCGGACCGGGGTTTCTGCTTTATCAGCTTGTCGGCAGTCTCCATAGCCTTATCAGTCTCCCCCCTCAGCAGATAGATCCTCACAACCTCTGCCATCAGCTCAGGATTCCCGGGAGTAGCCCTTTGTTTATCCTCTATTTTCCTCAGCGCATCCTTATAGTCCCGGTTTGCTATATAGGCATTAATTATCAATGGAAAAGCCTTTTTAGGGGAAATGGCTTCGAGGTCCTCAAACACCCCCACAGCATCTTCAAACCTCCTTTCAGACAAATAGAGCCGCCCCTTCAAGACCCGGGCAGGGACATTGTCCGGAAACGTCTGTATGGCCTCGTCAAGCACATTGAGGGCCTTCCTTACATCCTTTTTCTGAATGTAATAATTTGCAAGGGCCATAAACCCTCCCGGTGTTTTAGTCTGCCCGGCCTTTTTGAAGTAGCCAAGTGCCTCGCTGTCCCTGCCGGTCATCTCCAGTAGTACAGCCATTTTTATATTAGCCTTGAGATTACCCGGATCCCTGCTTAAGACACTCTTGTACTCATCTGCAGCCTTCCTGTAATTACCCTTCACTGCATAGTAAGTGGCAATGTTAAAGTAAGGGGCAAAATAATCAGGGTCAACACCTTTTGCCTTATAGAGATATTCAAGGGCATCATTGAACTTCCGTCCTGCCATAAGGGCTGCTGCTATATAGTTGTACAGCACTGCATCTGTTTTCTTTTTACTTAATCCCTTCTTCAGGGTATTTACAGCCTTGTCATACTCCTTTTGCCTCATATAATAAGCAGCAAGAATGAGCCTCGTATTCAATACATCCGGAGCTACCCGAACAGAAGTCTCCAGTTCTGTTTCTGCCTCTTTAAACCTGCCCTTACTAAGGTTAAAAAGGCCTTTTTTGATATAAACATCCACGAGTTTCGGATCAATATCCACAGCCCTGTCAAACTCTTTCATCCCCGCCTCATACATCCCTTTTGCCATATAGGCGCTGCCCAATACGTTATGGGCCATTGCCATATTGTCATCCAGATGTATTATCCGCTTGCTCTCGGCAATAGAGTCATCCACCCTGCCCTGCCTCAAAAGTATCATTGCTATCATGAGCCGCGGCTGAACAAAAGCAGGAGCAAGGTCAACGGTCTTTTGAAACCAGTTCAGGGACATCTCCAGATCTCCCTTGCTGTAGTAACTGAGCCCAAGGAAATAGTATGTCCTCATATCGGGCTGCATATTGGCAGCCTTTTGCAAGACAGTTATGGCTTCCTTGAAATCCTTCTGATAAAAAGAGACAATTCCCTTAAACCTGTATCCCTCCGGCCGGTCGGGAAACTTTTTGAGGATTTTTTTGGCCATCCCTTCAGCATCCTTCAGTTCCCCGTTAGCAACATATAATAACCCGGCCCTTAAAAGGGCATCAATATCCTTTGGACTTATCTCTATTATTTTCTGATAAGCCTTTAATGCCTCGTCCCTGTTATTTAAGGATGTCTCCAAGCTCGCCAACATGTAGTATGCCTTTGTATTCTTACTATCCCTCTCCATAACCTCATGCAGGAGTGCCCTTGCATCGCTATCGTCACCATTTTTCATGTATACCCCGGCAAGGTCAAGTCTGGCAGGGATTCTTTCCGGATCAAGGGTTAAGGCCTTCTGAAAATAACCCCTTGCTTCCTTTGTCCGGCCCTTAACTAAAAAGAGCTGACCCAGCACCTCATATGCCTCGGGAACATCCGGTTTTTCGTGGAGATAAATCTCCACCTCTTTTATTCCATCATCTGCCTTCTCCGTGTAAAGATATATTTTTGCAAGTTCTAAATGAATGTCCGTATAATTCGGTTTCTGCCTGAGAACCTTCAGAAATTCCTTCTTAGCCCTGTCAAACTTACCGGTTAAAAGATAGGCCTTTGCAAGATAAAATCTTGCTTCAAAAAAATTATTATCCTTCTCAAGGGCACTTTTTAAGAGAACAATGGCCCCTCTGGGGTTCCCGTCTTTTATATATGCAATCCCCTCTTTAAGCAACTCTTCCCTGGGCTTCCCGGCACAGCCTGCAACGAAAAAAACAACCAGCAGAACCAGAAAGATTTTTTTAAACAATCGCGTACCCTCCCTGAATATTCAGCTCACCCCCCATTACCTCTTTTACCAAAGACATGAATTTCCGGTAATCAAGCGGCTTTATCATGCAATAAGAGTTATCAAAATTTTCAAGTATGCTGATCAGATTGCTGTTAATATGATCAGAAAGGATAATCGTGGTGATATCTTTCTTCTTTATATCCTCAAAAAGAAAAGCACCATAAGGATAACTCGTTATTATCAGTCCGAACTCGTTATTGTTCAGTCTGACTTCAAGATCAGATGAATTAGCAATCGTTTCAACCCCGTATCCCTCAAATTCAAGAATCGCATAACATACTCGTGTAAACCCTGACTCATCAATTATCAGTATCGTTTTATTATCACGTTCAGCAGGCATGACCTTCAATGATAGCAAATTTGATGCCTGAACAAAAGAATCATGATTTTAACGGCAGGGGAGTGCTTAAACCCTTAAACTATCCCGTTAAAACAGCTATATCTGTATCCAATAGAAACAACCTTCCTGTTCTCTATAAGGATTGGTAAAAGTGTATCGTTATGATACACTTTTACCAATCCTTTAGAATTAAAGAATTTTAATAATAATATTGTCTCCAATGGACACACTTACTCAATTTTCCAGTCCTTAAGCCTTTTGTAAAGCGCCTTCCTTGAGATCCCGAGCAGCCTTGCAGCCTTTGACTTATTACCATTGCATACCCGAAGTGCATTCCTTACAGCCTCAGACTCCACTTCGCTAAGGGTCTTTAATGAATGAAGGGGCTCCTCCCTCTTTTTCAAGGATATAAACTCCTCAGGGAGTTCCCGCGAGGTAATCGTATCCCCCTTTGAAAGTACCACAGCCCTCTCCATAACATTCCTCAGTTGCCTGACATTTCCCGGCCAGTGGTAGTCCTGAAATATCCCCATCACCTCATCTGATAAAGTAAGTACTTTCTTCTCTCTTATACAGAACTCATTGACATATTCAGATACAAGTAAAGGAATGTCATCCTGCCTCTCTTTGAGAAGGGGCACATTAATCTGTATAACGTTTATCCTGTATAAAAGATCCTTTCTGAAATTACCGGTCTTTACCTCTCTTCCAAGATCGCGATTTGTAGATGAAATAAGCCTGAAATGGACCTTAATCTTCCTGTTACTTCCAAGTCTCTCAATCTCTCTCTCCTGAAGGACCCTGAGCAGCTTTGCCTGAACTGAAAGCTCAAGTTCACCGATCTCGTCAAGGAAGAGAGTACCGCCGGAGGCCTCATCGAACCTGCCTATCCTTCTTGAAACAGCTCCTGTAAAGGCCCCCTTTTCATATCCGAAGAGTTCAGACTCCAGTAACTCCCTCGGTATGGCAGCACAATTCACTGCAACAAAGGGCCTGTCCCTCCGGTCACTGCCAAAGTGTAATGCCCGGGCAATTAATTCCTTTCCTGTCCCGGTCTCACCGCAAATAATAACACTGCTTTCCGAATCCTTTATTGTCTCAATTGTATTGAATATCTTGAGCATTTGGGGTGTTTTCCCGATTATCCGTGGAAGGGATGTCTCTTCCGCAAGCCTCTTTCTGAGCGTGTCTATCTCTCTCTTCAGACGCCTCTGTTCAACTGCCCTCGATAGGATACTCTTGAGTTTAAGATAGTCAGGGGGCTTGATAAAGTAGTAAAAAGCACCATGTGTAATTGCATGTACGGCAGAATCAACGCTCCCGTATGCAGTAAGGAAGATAACAGGAATGTCGGGGTGGTTTTCAGTAACATATTCAAAAAGCTGCATCCCGTCCCTGCCCGGCATTCTCAGGTCTGTAATTATTACATCTACGTCTTCCTGATGGAGAGCTTTCAGGGCCATGTCAACGTCTATGGACTCTACAACATTATAATCAGCTTCCAGAAGAATTGCAGACAGCACCTTGACGGCGTTTGGCTCATCGTCTACAATCAAGACTGTTCCATTGCCCATTCAGACCTCTCTTAAATGCTTACGCGAAGATACAATCTTACAGTAGTGCCGGCACCCTTCCTGCTTCTTATCTCCAGAAAACCGCCATAACACTGAAGGATCTCTCGGGTAATAAACAATCCGAACCCCCTGCCCTTATCCTTATTCTCATGGGAAATATCGTTAAAGCCATTGTCAGCCATCCCCGGCCCGGTATCAGAGACCTCAATCAATACAAAATCATTACCAGAGACCTTTTGTGTCCTTGTCCTCACTGAAAGATGCCCTCCTGAGCCCATCGCTTCGATCGCATTGTTTATAACGTTCAGCACTGCCTGTTCGAGCTGAAATGAGTCTATTGCCACCAGAGGTATATCACCATACTCATAGGTAGCACTTATGTCTTTGGTATGCGTTTGAAGGAATGTATAGATCTCTATTTTTTTTAATAATACGTTTACTCCGGACTCAGACAACCCGGCAACAGATATGGATGTACTGAGGAACTTTGAGATAAAATTATCAAGTCGTGTTATCTCCTCCTCCATTATCTTTGTAAACTCGATAAGTGTCTGTTCGTTCGAATACTTCTCTCTGAGATAGACAACAGACCCCTTTATGGCATTCAACGGGTTTCTGACTCCATGTGCAAGGGTGGAGGCTATTTTACCAATATCAATAAGCCGCTGGGAATTTTGCAGTTTCCTGGCCATTGCACAGACCGAGTAAGGACTGATCTCTACCCTGAGCTCTTCAACCTTTCCGCTGTCAACTCTTACCGGATCGATTCTTACATCAGCTTTAACACGGTCATGCAGACAATTAAAGGAATATCCTTTAAGGTCCAGGGGGGTTTTATCTGCCAGTACCACGGATAGGGCATCTCTATCGTCGGCTAATATCCTTGGAAGCACTTCATAATATTTCATGCCAAGTACTGCAGAGGAAGCCATTCCCGTAAGCTCTGTAATCTCAGTTCCCCACGAATTTATGTATAACCTGTCATCAGTACAAAAGCTATAGGATTGATGCACAATACCCCCTACCTCGAAGAGATGTGACAAGTGAGAATCTTTTAATCAAACCTGCTGTTGTCAGCCTCGATTATTAAGTATTTTTAATTATAACGGATATACAAAAAAAACTCCGGAGATTTTTCTGTACAGAAATTACCCCAGAGACAAGTTCCTACTGAAATTATAATCAAAAATCTCCCAAAATATCAAGGCAAACAGGCATATTTCAGCAATTCACGGTGAAAATCCCCGTTCCAACATCCTGAATAGTTATCGGCCACACACAAACCTAATATTTTAACTCTCTTTAGTGTATACTAAGATGGACTAACAGAAAAATCGTGATCTGAATCACATTATCGCCCGGAAATACCTGGTATTCTGTAACTACAGAGACAAACAATATTTCTGTTACGGTCATCAGAAGGCTTAAGATATCTGCAGGAGCAGATCCGATCCCAGGCTTCCGGAGCAAAACAGACGTGTTTCAGAAAAGAAAAACATATACTATGCTCCTCCTCCTTGCTGCATCGCTAACACTTATGGTTGTCTTATCCGGTTGCGGGGCAAGTGACAGTAGCATTGCTGACTATACCGAAGGAGGAAACACCACTACAAAGGCCTCGACAAAGGCCAAACTGGAATGGGAGGCACCAACCACAAATGAGGATGGGACCCCTCTGACCGACCTTAAAGGATACAAACTCTACTACGGTCCCTCGTCAGGTAATTATACAGGCTACATAGACGTAGGAGACAGAACAAGTGTCAAACTTGATTCCATTGATAAACTACCAACATCAGGCACCTTGTGCTTCGCAGTTACAGCTTATGATACATCAGGAAATGAGAGTGATTATTCCAACCCGGTTTGTGAAGATTTTTGAAAGCAGTAACCAGTCCCAAGGCCGTTTTATAAGTAATAATTTCTAATGTCTCTCTTTTGGAGAAAATCTGCTAAATCCGTGTAATCTTTTATCAAGTTTTTCTATTTTTTCTGTTTTTTTCCGGCACTGCCTTCACAATCAAGACTCCCTGTCACCTTGGGTTCACTCCTGTTCAGCACCCACAGAAGTGGAAGGATGATTAAGACGGCAATGAAGAGAAAGAGTATCCCACCGTTCCTATGCAGGATGCTGTTGGTAAGAAATGTCTTATCCACGTATTCCCCCAGCACTGCAAGTGTAACGATGCGTAGTCCGTTCTTTACAATGGTGACAGGAAATATCGACAAGTACAGGACAATCTTCTTCCATCCCGTCCTGAGAAATACGTGACCTGCAATGATACTGGAGATAAAGAGGACAATGGTTGAACGAATCCCGCTGCACTGCTTCGCAACCTCTATACCGAGCGAGGGCAAATGAAAAACATATCCCTCCTGGACAGCAGGCACCCCTGTGAGCCTGAAAATGAAAGCGACAACCTCTACTGAACCTACCCGCAGGAAATGAATGAGCCATTCCAACACTACAGAAGGAATCGGCACCATAAAGCCAAGGTATAAAAGGGGAAACGAGGCGGCATTGAAGGCCTGCAAACCATAAGAAAATATAAACCCGCCAATCAGGAAAAGCAGGGCTGATAAGGTCATGAGTGACAGGTAGTCATTCCGGTTGAGTCCCTGTCCCAGGTATATCCCGGCCAGGTACAATATGACGCCCGATATTACGACCATGCCACCGGGCACAAAAGAACGTCTTACATTCGAAAATATTGTCTCCCTTTTCAAATAAAAAAAGTACCCACTCACCAGCGGTACCAGTAGTATGTGGGAGTATACCTCCTTATGAAATGACAATACCATCAAGTCCCTGAGGGGGGCGTAAAAAATCACGAATGTTACGGCAGTAAAGAATAAAAAGAGGCGATGTCCTGAAATCATCCTTCTTCCTGTCTGCATGGTTAGCCCCGGCCCCTGACCTGGTTCATATTGAACATTTAAATTCCCTGCAGAAATCAGGAGTCAAACGTATAACCTTATTTTTGAGAATCGCTATCTCTCCACTCTTTTGTAACTTGTCAATTACTCTTGTAACAGTCTCGCGCGTCATGCCGCTCATCTCCGCTAAATCCTGGTGTGTAAGTTTAATCTTTAAGATTATCCCTTCATCCGACTTGCTCCCATACTTATCAGACAGCATAATCAATAACATCTTCACCCTCTGGGATGCATTGTTAAAATTCAACATCTGCACCTTGGCCCATGACTCACGAAGCCGGGAGCACAATATTTGCGACATTTTTATGGCTACTTTATTATGGCCGAGCAGGGAATAAAAACCTTTTTTTGAAATAATAGCTGTAATGGCATCCTTTGTCGCCAATACCCTTGCAGGAATCGTTTTACCATCAAGCAATGATATTTCTCCGAAAAAATCACCTGAATTATGTATAGCAAGGATTATCTCTTTTCCATCTTCTGTTGTCTGAATCGCCTTCACCTCCCCCTCAAAAATTATATACATATACTCATTGGTATCTTCTTCGTAAAGGATTGTCTGACCCTTCCTGAACTTTTTTATTACTATACTCCTGGTAGTTTCACGCAACTCATCATCAGTTAGCGAAGAAAAGAGTTCAATATTTTTTAAAAATTCAATCTTATCCTCTTCCTTCATGGTAGTTTTACCCAAATATACGGCTTTCCCTCTAAAACAGGTCTGAGGTACCTTACCTTCCTGTTTTCTTCATTTTAGCGAAAGCCTGAGGAATAAAACAATAGACTGTCAGCAATTCACGGCAAAGGTAAAAAAAGGCCTATAAGAAGAGGTGCCCCAAATATATTTTGTCAGGCAATTACAGCAATTATTAATCGTCTCAAAATAGTGTGGACATATTATTTAAAAAATCCCTCCCA
>ENA-ORDP01000874-ORDP01000874.1-marine-sediment-metagenome-genome-assembly--contig:-NODE-874-length-18159-cov-33.298553_pt1 | contig 18159 bp, 34 predicted proteins | sample MGYA00248627_ERZ508539 | MGnify/ENA primary metagenome ERZ508539 (study PRJEB26208, sample SAMN05571518) | marine sediment metagenome | biome: deep sea; feature: Hydrothermal vent; material... | reverse complement strand
CGCCGATTGCGATGGAAGAGGGATTACGCTTTGCGATTCGTGAAGGTGGCCGTACGGTTGGCGCCGGCGTCGTCGCGAAAGTTATTGAGTAGACAGAGTGGGGACAGAATTTAATTCTGTCCCCGGTTTTACAGCCGGGCCGGATTATATGCCGCCCCCGTTCTTTAGAGGTTGATATGGCAAACCAGAATATACGCATCCGTTTGAAAGCGTTCGATCATCGTTTGATCGATCAGTCGGCCCGCGAAATTGTTGAAACTGCACGTCGTACCGGTGCGCAGGTGCGTGGTCCGATTCCACTGCCTACCAGAAAGGAACGGTTTACCGTATTGATTTCACCGCACGTCAACAAAGACGCCCGCGACCAGTACGAAATCCGCACCCACAAGCGTCTGATGGACATTGTGGATCCCACAGACAAGACGGTTGATGCGCTCATGAAGCTGGACCTCGCGGCCGGCGTTGATGTGCAGATCAAGCTGAACTAAGCGTTGCAGGAGCGGGCATGCCCGCGAACATGCTAAAACGGGAACAGAAGTTTGCGAACGATATGGTTCGCGAGCAAGCTCGCTCCTACGGGTTTAAGGTAAATAAGATGGCAATCGGATTAATAGGCAAAAAAGCAGGTATGACGCGTGTCTTCACCGAAGATGGCGTGTCCATACCGGTCACTGTGGTTGAAGTAGACCCGAATCGGGTGACCCAGGTACGTACCGTGGATACTGACGGATACCGCGCGTTTCAGGTAACGACCGGCAAGCGCCGCGAATCGCGGGTGACCAAACCGATGGCAGGTCATTACGCAAAGGCCAAAACCGAGGCCGGCCGTGGCCTGTGGGAATTTCGCCTGGCGGACGGCGAGGGCGACGATATTGAAGTCGGCAAGCAGCTTGGCGTAGATCTGTTCGAAACCGGGCAAAAGGTCGACGTGGCGGGCACCACCATCGGTAAAGGTTTTGCGGGCGGCGTCAAGCGCCATCACTTTCATATGCAGGATGCCACACACGGCAACTCGCTTTCGCACCGTGCGCCGGGTTCGATCGGGCAATGTCAGACACCGGGCCGCGTATTCAAGGGCAAGAAAATGGCCGGGCATATGGGCGACGTACGCCGCACTACCCAGAATCTGGAGGTTGTGCGCGTCGATGCAGACCGAAATCTGTTGTTGATCAAGGGCTCTGTACCGGGTGCCCAGGGCGGCGATGTCATCGTCACACCGTCGGTCAAGGCCTGATAGGGGAATCGGATAATGAACATAAATATGCATGGCGGTTCAAGCATGGATGTCTCCGATGCCGTATTCGGCCAGGATTTTAACGAGTCACTGGTGCATCAGGTCGTGGTGGCGTACCAGGCCGCAGGTCGCGCAGGTACCCATGCGCAGAAGAATCGTGCTGCGGTGCGCGGTGGCGGAGCGAAACCCTGGCGTCAGAAAGGGACAGGACGCGCCCGGGCTGGTACAATCCGCAGCCCGATATGGCGCGGCGGCGGTAGAACCTTTGCCGCTACGACCCGTGATTATTCGCAGAAGGTCAACAGGAAGGCCTATCGCGCGGCCATACGCTCCATTTTTTCGGAACTGGTGCGACAGGATCGGCTGGTAGTGGTAGAAGATTTCGCGGTTAAGGCGGCGAAAACCAAAGAACTGCTCGGCAAGCTCAAAGCGCTCGATCTGGACATGGGGTATAACGTGCTGATCGTGCACCATGACCCGGACGAGAACCTGTACCTGGCGGTGCGTAACCTGCCACACATTGATGCCGTTGATCCGGATATTGCTGACCCGGTCAGTCTGGTTGGATACGACAAGATGCTGATTACTGTCGCGGCATTGCGGCAGTTCGAGGAGAAGCTCGCATGAACCACGAGCGTATGAGCAAAATTCTGGTCGGCCCGGTAGTCTCTGAAAAGAGCACCCGTGTCGCTGATCAAAACAAGCAGTTTGTGTTCAAGGTTCTGCGTGATGCCAGCAAGCCCGAGATACGCAAGGCTGTCGAGAAAATGTTTGACGTTACGGTTACCCAGGTTCAGGTGAGTAACGTCAAGGGCAAGATTAAGCGTTTCAGTCAGACTATCGGTCGCCGTTCCGACTGGAAAAAGGCGTACGTGACGCTGGCTGAAGGTTCAGACATAGATTTCGCAGGCGCAGATTAATGGCTATCGTCAAGTCCAAACCCACTTCTCCCGGACGTCGTTTCGTCGTCAAGGTCGTAGAAGCCCAGCTGCACAAGGGTGAGCCGTATGCCCCGTTGCTGGAAAAAAAGAACAAGACCGGCGGGCGTAACAACAAGGGTCGTATCACCACGCGTCATCGTGGTGGCGGGCATCGCCAGCGCTACCGTGTCATCGATTTCAAGCGCGACAAGGATGGCGTGCCGGGGCGTGTAGAACGCATTGAATACGATCCGAATCGCAGTGCGCATATCGCGCTGGTGCTGTACGCGGATGGTGAGCGTCGCTACATCCTGGCGCCACGCGGAATTTATGCCGGTGCCGAGATCCATAATGGCATCGAAGCCCCGATCAAACCGGGTAATGCCATGCCGTTGCGCAATATTCCGCTCGGTACCATTGTGCACAATATCGAAATGAAGCCGGGCAAAGGCGGACAGATCGCCCGCAGTGCTGGATGCGGTGTACAGCTGGTGGCGCGCGAAGGTGCACACGCAACATTACGTTTGCGTTCCGGTGAAATGCGCAAGGTTCCGGGCGAGTGCCGGGCCACGATCGGGGAAGTGGGTAACTCCGAACATAATCTGCGTTCGTTGGGTAAGGCGGGTGCGACACGTTGGCGCGGTGTACGGCCTACGGTTCGCGGTGTCGCCATGAACCCGGTTGACCATCCGCATGGCGGTGGTGAAGGCCGCACCTCGGGTGGCCGTCATCCGGTATCGCCCTGGGGTATGCCGACCAAGGGTTACAAGACCCGCAAGAATAAACGTACCGACAACATGATTGTGCGTCGTCGCAGTCAGAAGTAACGATAGAGGTTATAGAACAGTGCCACGTTCAGTAAAGAAAGGGCCTTTTGTTGATCTTCACCTGGTGAAGAAGGTCGATGCAGCGGTGAGCAGTAACAGCCGCAAGCCGATCAAGACCTGGTCACGCCGTTCCATGGTGTTGCCGGATATGGTCGGTTTGACTATCGCCATTCACAATGGCCGTCAGCATGTGCCGGTTCTGATCAACGAAAACATGGTCGGTCACAAACTGGGTGAGTTTGCCGTTACGCGTACCTTCAGGGGTCATGCGGCAGACCGGAAATCCAAGTAAAGGGTTAGCGATATGCAAGCGTCCGCGAAATTAAGTCATGCGCGTATTTCAGCGCAGAAAGCCCGGCTGGTAGCTGACCAGATTCGTGGTCTGCCGGTGGAGCGTGCACTGGAGGTTTTGACCTTCAGCAAAAAGAAAGCCGCACATATGGTTCGCAAAGTGCTGGAATCGGCGATAGCCAACGCTGAGCACAACGAAGGTGCGGATGTGGATGAGCTGAAGATATCTGAAATATGTGTTAACGAGGGGCGAACCCTTAAACGCTGGAATGCCCGCGCCAAAGGCCGCGCCAACCAGATTCTGAAACGCACGAGTCACATCCAGGTTACTGTTGCTGAACAGTAATCATGAGTTGAGAGATTAGAGAGAGCACGGCATGGGCCAAAAAGTACATCCTATCGGTATTCGCCTCGGCATCGTCAAAGACTGGTCGTCGCGGTGGTATGCGGACTCGGACAAATATGCAGATTTCCTTAACCTGGACCTGCAGACCCGGGCCTATATCAAAAAGAAGCTGAAACACGCTTCGGTCAGCCGAATCCACATCGAGCGCCCTGCCAACAATGCGGCGATCACCATTCATACTGCCCGGCCAGGCATCGTGATTGGAAAGAAAGGTGAAGATATCGAACGCCTGCGCGCAGAAGTGTCGCGCAAGATGGGCATGCCGGTACATATCAATATCGAAGAGATCCGCAAGCCGGAGGTCGAGGCGCAGCTGGTGGCGGAAAGTGTTGCCCAGCAACTGGAGCGCCGCATCATGTTCCGCCGCGCCATGAAGCGTGCGGTTGGTAACGCCATGCGCCTTGGCGCACTGGGCATCAAGATTATGGTTGCCGGGCGCCTGAACGGCGCAGAAATTGCCCGCACAGAATGGTATCGCGAAGGCCGTGTGCCGCTACACACCCTGCGCGCTGATATTGATTACGGTTTTACTGAAGCCAGTACGACCTATGGCGTGATTGGTGTGAAGGTCTGGATATTCAAAGGTGAAATCCTGGATCGCGACGAACAGACAGTTGAGCCCGAAGCTGCGAAAAAAGCAGCTGGTGGTAAATAAGGGAATCGCAAGTCATGTTACAGCCCAAAAGAACCAAGTTTCGCAAGCAGCAGAAAGGTCGTAACCGCGGCCTGGCGCTCAGCGGCAACAAAGTCAGCTTCGGCGAGTTTGCGCTGAAATCCACTACCCGTGGACAGCTCACTGCACGTCAGATCGAGGCCGCGCGTCGTACCATCACGCGCAAGGTCAAGCGTGGCGGAAAACTGTGGATTCGCGTATTCCCCGATGTGCCGATCACCAAGAAGCCGATCGAAGTACGGCAGGGTAAAGGCAAGGGTAATGTCGAGTACTGGGTGGCGAAAATACAGCCGGGCCGCGTCATTTATGAGATTGAAGGTGTGTCAGAAGAAATGGCACGCGAAGCGTTCAAACTGGCCGCAGCCAAGCTGCCGGTACGTACCACCTTTGTAACGCGGACGGTGATGTGATGAATGCCGGTGAGCTGCGTCAGAAGTCAGGTGATGAGCTGAAACTTGAGCTGGACGGTCTGCTGCGCGAGCAGTTTAATCTCCGTATGCAGAAAGGTTCGGACCAGTTGAGCCGGCCGGATCAGGTCAGGAAAGTGCGCCGCGATATAGCGCGCATCAAGACGGTACTGACTGAAAAAATGAAAGCAGGTGAAACGGCATGAGTGAAGACAGCAAACTGATTCGTACCCTGACGGGCCGCGTTGTGAGCGACAAGATGGACAAGAGTGCCGTGGTGATGGTCGAGCGTAAAGTCCGCCATCCCCTGTACGGGAAGTATATCCGCCGTTCCACCAAGCTGCATATTCATGACGAAAATAATGAGTGTAAGCAGGGCGATACGGTGACAATCCGGCCGTGCCGTCCGATGTCAAAAACCAAATCATGGCAGCTGCTTGAAGTTGTCGAACGGTCAGTCGGCTGATTGATCCTTATAGCGTTGCTTGAACGGGAATTAAGTCATGATTCAGATGCAAACCAAACTCGATGTTGCAGACAACAGCGGAGCACGCCGTCTGCAATGCATCAAGGTGCTGGGTGGTTCGCACCGCCGTTATGCGAATATCGGTGACATCATCAAAGTCAGCGTGAAAGAGGCTATTCCCCGCGGCAAAGTGAAAAAGGGTGAAGTCTATAACGCCGTGGTGGTGCGTACCGCCAAGGGTGTGCGGCGCGCCGACGGTTCGCTTATTCGTTTTGACGGTAACGCCGCTGTGTTGTTGAACGCCAAGCTTGAGCCCATCGGTACCCGTATTTTCGGACCGGTGACACGTGAGCTTCGCAGTGAGCGGTTCATGAAAATTATTTCTCTGGCGCCGGAAGTGCTTTAGGCGGGAGTCGGGATTATGCGCAAAATCAAAAAAGGTGATGACGTCATCGTCAGGGTCGGCAAGGACAGTGGTAAACGCGGAACGGTACTGCGTGTATTGCCGGAGGTGGGCAAGCTGGTGGTGGAAAACGTGAATATTGTCAAAAAACACGCCAAACCCAATCCGCAGGCGGGTATCACGGGTGGCATTATTGAAAAAGAGATGCCGATCGACGTATCCAACATCATGCTGTACAACCCGCACACCAAAAAAGGTGACCGCGTCGGCTTCAAGACGCTGCAAGATGGACGCAAGGTGCGTATTTTTAAGTCCAACAACGAAGTTGTGGACGTTTGAGAGTGAGTCGCTGAGATGCCCCGATTAAAAACTATCTATCGTGACGAAGTGGTCAAAAAGCTTATCGAGCAGTTTGACTACAAAAACGTTATGGAAGTACCGCGCGTTACCAAGGTGACCTTGAATATGGGCGTCGGCGAAGCGCTGGGCGATCGCAAGGTGATGGAACACGCGGTCAGCGATATGGAAAAAATCGCCGGGCAGAAGGCCGTTGTCTGCAAGGCGCGCAAGTCTGTTGCCGGGTTCAAGGTGCGTGAAGACTGGCCCATCGGTTGCAAGGTGACGCTGCGCAGCGATCGCATGTACGAATTCATGGATCGCCTGATCAATATTGCCATCCCGCGGGTACGCGATTTCCGCGGCATGAGTCCAAAATCGTTCGACGGGCGTGGCAACTACAACATGGGCATCCAGGAGCAGATTGTGTTCCCGGAAGTGGACTACGACAAGATTGATACATTGCGTGGACTGGATATCGCGATAACCACCACGGCAAAAACCGACGCGGAAGGGCGTGCGCTGCTGGCGGCGTTTAACTTCCCGTTCAAGAACTGAGGAACCGACTCCATGGCAAAGACCAGTATGATCCAGCGTGAAATCAAGCGCGCCAAAACGGTCAGGAAATACGCCCGCAAGCGCGCCGAATTGAAGGCTGTCATCGGCGATGTCAATAAATCGGATGAAGAACGTTACGAAGCGCGGCTTAAATTACAGGCGCAGCCGCGTGATGCCAGCCCCTGCCGTCAGCGTAATCGCTGTCGTATAACGGGTCGGCCACACGGTTACTATCGCAAATTCGGACTGGCGCGCAACAAACTGCGCGAACATGCCATGCAGGGTGATATTCCGGGTCTGGTTAAGGCCAGCTGGTAACAGCAGAGACAGGACAGAGGTACGTAAATTATGATGACGGATCCCATCGCCGATATGTTGACGCGCATTCGCAATGGCCAGCGCGCAGGCAAGGTATCGGTGTCCATGCCATCGTCGAAGCTCAAGCAGTCCATTGCCGTTGTCCTCAAGGACGAAGGCTATGTTGCTGATTTTCAGGTGGAAGAAGCGGCGGGCAAACCGACCATGAGTGTCGAACTCAAGTACTACGAAGGTCAGCCTGTCATCGACGTGCTGAAACGCATCAGCCGCCCCGGTCTGCGTATTTACAAGGCCAGCGGCGAGTTGCCCAGGGTTCAGGGCGGGCTTGGCATTGCGATCGTATCGACCTCCAAGGGTGTTATGAGTGACAGAGCTGCACGCGCTGCCGGTGAAGGTGGTGAGGTGTTGTGCCACGTTTCCTGAATTGAGTACAGATTATGTCCAGAGTTGCAAAAAAACCTGTTGAGCTGCCAAAGGGTGTCGAGGTCAACATCAATGGCCAGGCGATTACTGTTAAAGGCAGTAAAGGTTCGTTGTCACGCGATATCCACACATCAGTGGGCGTGGTGCAGGATGACAATATCCTGACCTTTGCGCCCAAAGACGGCTCAAAAATGGCGATGGCGCTTGCGGGCACCACGCGCGCTTTGGTCAACGGCATGGTGGTGGGTGTAACTGAGGGCTTCGAGAAGAAGCTTGAGCTGGTCGGGGTCGGTTATCGCGCCCAGGCACAGGGACAGAAACTGAACCTGACGCTGGGCTTTTCGCACCCGGTGAATTACGCAGTACCGGAAGGCGTGACGGTGGAAACACCGAGCCAGACCGAAGTTGTCGTGAGAGGTATGGACAAGCAGAAGGTCGGACAGGTGGCTGCTGAGATTCGCGCCTTCCGTCCACCGGAGCCTTACAAGGGCAAGGGTGTGAAATACGCTGGTGAAGTCATCATGCGTAAGGAAGCCAAGAAGAAGTAGTTTGATTAACGAAAGGGGACAGATTTAAAATCTGTCCCCGGGGTAATAGAATGGATAAAAAGTCATCAAGACAGCGTCGCGCTCGCAAGGCTCGCGCCAGAATCAGCGAACTGGGCCGTGCCCGTTTGTGCATACATCGTACCCCGCGCCATATCTATGCGCAGGTTATCGATAATTCCGGCGGCAAGGTGTTGGTAACGGCATCCACGCTGGAGAGCGAGTTGCGCAAAGACATGAGTGGTACCGGTAACACCGCTGCCGCTGCCGCTATTGGCAAAGCTGTGGCAGAGCGCGCGAAGGCCGCCGGCGTCAGCCAGGTTGCTTTTGACCGTTCCGGTTTCAAATATCACGGCCGTGTAAAAGCGTTGGCGGATGCCGCGCGTGAAAACGGTCTGGAATTCTAATCAAGGGTTTGCACTATGGCGCATGGCGATAATCAACAGAATTCAGATGGTCTGCAGGAAAAGCTGATCGGTATCAACCGCGTCGCCAAAGTGGTGAAGGGTGGCCGTCAGTTCGGTTTCGCAGCCCTGACTGTCGTTGGTGACGGCGAAGGTAAAGTCGGCTTCGGTCGCGGCAAGGCGCGTGAAGTGCCGGTGGCTATCCAGAAGGCGATGGAAAACGCCCGCAAGAACATGAAACAGATCGCCCTGAAAGACGGTACTTTGCAGTACCCGATCATGGCGGACTACGGTGCAGCCAGGGTGTACATGCAGCCTGCGTCTGAAGGTACCGGTATTATTGCCGGCGGCGCCATGCGTGCAGTCTTCGAAGTGGTCGGTGTGCGCGATGTGCTGGCCAAGTGCATCGGCACCAATAACCCGATCAACGTCGTGCGGGCCACCATGAAAGGCCTGGCGGAAATGACTTCGCCTGAAATGGTTGCTGCCAAGCGTGGCAAAAAGGTAGAAGAGATCCTGGGGTAAGCCATGGCTGACAAGACATTGAAAGTAACACTGCTCAAAAGTACCAGTGGGCGACTGAAGTCACACAAGGCCTGCGCAGCCGGTCTTGGTCTGCGTCGTATCCGTCACACGGTTGAAGTGATCGATACGCCCGAGAATCGCGGCATGATCAACAAGATTTCGTACCTGCTTCAGGTAGAGGACGCCTAACATGCGACTGAATACACTTAAACCCACAGCGGGTAGCCGGACGGAAGGTAAGCGCCGTGGCCGCGGAATCGGTTCCGGTCTGGGCAAGACTGGCGGGCGTGGCCACAAAGGGCAGAAATCCCGCTCCGGCGGCTTCCACAAGATTGGTTTCGAAGGCGGCCAGATGCCTTTGCAACGTCGTCTGCCGAAAGTTGGTTTCACCTCGCGCGTCTCCCGGGTGACGGAAGAGGTTAGATTGTCCGAGCTCAAGCTGGTTGAAGGTGATAATGTTGATCTGGCGACACTGAAGGCTGCGAGAGTGATCAGGCAGAGTACGCTTTACGCCAAGATCATGTTGTCCGGCGAAATTGATAAAGCGGTCACAGTCAGTGGCATTGGTGTCAGCAAGGGTGCGCGCGCGGCAATAGAAGCGGCCGGCGGCAAGGTAGAGGACTAATAGCGTGGCAGGAACTCTCAGTGAAATGGGCAAGCTGACTGAATTGCGTCAGCGAATCCTGTTTGTGCTCGGTGCCATTATTGTTTTTCGTATCGGCTCTTTTATCCCGCTGCCGGGCATTGATCCCATGGTGCTGGAGACCTTGGCTGAGCAGCAGAAAGGCACTATTCTGGACATGTTTAACATGTTCTCGGGCGGCGCACTGAAGCGACTGTCACTGTTTGCGCTCGGGATCATGCCCTATATATCGGCGTCGATTATCATGCAGTTGCTGTCATTCACGGTGCCGGCACTTGAGCAGCTTAAAAAGGAAGGTGAGCCGGGGCGGCACAAGATCACCCAGTACACACGTTACGGTACGGTGGTGCTCGCGACCTTCCAGGCCATTGGTATTTCCACTGCCTTGCAGGGGCAAACGGTCGGTGGTTCGCCCCTGGTTCCTGTGCAGGGTATGCCGTTTGTGATTTCGGCGGTTACCTGCCTGGTCACCGGCACGCTGTTCCTGATGTGGCTGGGCGAACAGGTTACCGAGCGAGGCATCGGAAACGGCATCTCGATCATCATTTTCTCGGGTATCGTGGCGGGGTTGCCGGCAGCGATCGGTGGTTCGCTGGAACTGGTTCGTACCGGTGAAATGAACACCCTGAGCATCGTGTTCCTGTTTGCGATGGCGCTGGCGGTGACCGCATTCGTTATTTTCGTGGAACGTGGGCAGCGGCGCATCACGGTGAACTATGCCAAGCGGCAGCAGGGTCGCAAGATGTACGCGGCACAAAGCACACATTTGCCGCTGAAGCTGAATATGGCCGGTGTTATTCCGCCGATATTCGCGTCCAGTATTATTTTATTTCCGGCCACGGCCGGGCAATGGTTTGGCAGTAATGAAGGCATGGGGTGGCTGAAAGATATTTCGTCCTCCCTGTCACCGGGTCAGCCCCTGTATATATTGTTCTATGCAATGGCGATTATCTTTTTCTGCTTTTTTTATACCGCTATCGTTTTCAATTCGAAGGAGACGGCGGACAATCTGAAGAAATCCGGCGCCTTTATTCCCGGGATTCGGCCCGGCGAGCAGACGGCGCGTTACATTGACGGTGTAATGACGCGGCTGACGCTGGCCGGCGCCTTATACATCACGGGAGTTTGTTTGCTGCCGGAGTTTTTGATTTTGTACTGGAACGTGCCCTTCTATTTTGGTGGTACGTCCCTTTTGATTATCGTAGTAGTGGTCATGGACTTTATGGCCCAGGTACAGTCGTTAATGGTCTCGCACCAGTACGACGGGCTGATGAAAAAAGCCAATTTGAAAAGCCACGGCCGTGCCGGGCTGCTGCGCTAGAACAGAGTTAAACAGGTGAGATCATGAAAGTACGTGCATCGGTAAAGCGCATTTGTCGCAATTGCAAAATTGTCCGTCGCAAGGGCGTGGTTCGGGTCATCTGCAAGGATGGTCGCCACAAGCAGCGTCAGGGCGCGTGCAAATAGCCATTGTCGGTTTTTAGTTTGAAATACGGGGTTTTATCCAGTATGCTTGTGGGTTCGATAACTCGCAACCGGTTGACCTCGCTGAGGAGATAGGATTCATGGCTCGTATAGCCGGAATTAACGTACCACCGCAAAAACACGCAGCTATTGCGCTGACCGCCATCTATGGTATCGGGCAGACCTCTGCGCACAAGATTTGTGATGCCTGTGGCATCAACCCGACAACAAAGATCAAGAATCTGTCCGAACCCGAGATCGAGTCTATCCGCAGTGAAATCACAAAATATATGGTAGAGGGCGACCTGCGGCGCACCTTGTCCATGAACATCAAACGTCTCATGGATCTGGGTTGTTACCGTGGCATGCGTCACCGTCGCGGTTTGCCGCTACGGGGTCAGCGTACCCGAACCAATGCGCGCACCCGTAAGGGCCCGCGCCGCCCGATTCGTAAATAAATTGTATAACAGGACTCCATAATGGCTAAGCCGACATCAGGCGCCAAGCGCAAGAAGGTCAAGAAGAATGTGGTCGACGGGATCGCCCACATCCATGCGTCCTTCAATAACACCATCGTGACCATTTCCGACCGTCAGGGCAATGCACTGGCGTGGGCGACAGCCGGGGGTTCCGGTTTTCGCGGTTCGCGCAAGAGCACGCCGTTCGCCGCGCAGGTGGCTGCCGAGCGCGTTGGTGAAATGGTCAAGGAATTCGGATTGAAAAACCTGGAAGTTGAAGTCAAGGGTCCCGGCCCGGGCCGCGAGTCCGCCGTGCGCGCGTTGAACAACGCCGGCTTCAAGATTACTAACATTACCGATGTAACCCCGATTCCGCACAACGGTTGCCGTCCGCCCAAAAAGCGGCGCGTTTAGGGCGCAGGAGAGCAAATGGCAAAGTATGTTGGACCCAAGTGTCGCCAGTGTCGCCGGGAAGGAACCAAGTTATTCCTGAAAGGCGAAAAATGTTACACCAGCAAGTGCTCGGTCGAGAATCGCGCTTTCCCGCCGGGGCAGCACGGTCAACGCCGCGGGCGTCTGTCTGATTACGCTACGCAGCTGCGTGAAAAGCAGAAAATGCGCCGTATCTATGGTGTGCTGGAGCGTCAGTTCCGCAACTACTACCAGAGTGCAGCCCTGCGTAAGGGTTCCACCGGTGAGAATTTGTTGCAGCTGCTGGAAGGGCGTCTGGACAATGTCGTGTATCGCATGGGCTTCGCCGCATCGCGGCCGGAAGCGCGTCAGCTGGTACGCCACAATGCGGTCATGGTTAATGGCAGGCGAGTCACTATTCCTTCCTACCAGGTTCAGCCGAATGACAACCTGACGGTTGCCGAAAAATCGCGCAAGCAGCTGCGTGTGCAGTCCGCACTGGAAGTTGCCGAGCAGCGTGGATTTGTCGACTGGATTGAAGTCGACCCGAAAAAAATGGAAGGCACATACAAGTCACGTCCCGAGCGTTCGGATCTCCCCGCTGAGATTAACGAACATCTCGTCGTAGAGCTGTACTCCAAGTAAGCCAACAGGTAAGAGGACTCTTCATGCCGGGCAAGGTCAACGAATTTCTGAAACCACGTATAGTCGATGTTCAGACAGTTAATGAACGTTCCGCGAAAGTCGTTCTGGAACCGCTGGAACGCGGATTCGGCCATACGCTGGGCAATGCGCTGCGTCGTATTCTCCTGTCTGCCATGCCGGGATGTGCGGTCACGAGTGTGGAAATCGAGGGCGTTCTGCACGAATACTCTGCGATCGAGGGCGTGCAGGAAGATGTCATGGAAATCATGCTCAACCTGAAAGGGGTTGCGCTGCTGATGCATAACCGCGACGAAGCCACCCTGCGATTGAGAAAGAAAGGCCCGGGCCAGGTAACCGCGGGCGACATCGTTCTCGATCATGATATCGAAGTGATCAACCCGGATTACGTGATTGCCAACCTGACCAAGGGCGGCGAGCTCAATATGAGTCTGAAAGTGGAAATGGGTCGTGGCTACGAACCGGCAACGGTACGCGCGGCGGCCAGGGAAGACGAAAGCAAGCCCATCGGTTCCCTGCAGCTGGACGCCAGTTTCACACCGGTGTCCCGTGTTTCCTATAATGTGGACTCAGCACGTGTAGAACAGCGCACCAACCTGGATAAGCTGATTATCGAAATCGAAACCAACGGTACCCTGGATCCGGAAGAAGCGATTCGTCGCGCTGCCACCATCCTGCAGGACCAGCTGTCGGTATTCGTCGATCTGCAAGGCAAGGAAGAAGCCGAGCCGGAAAGTCCGGAAACCGATATCGACCCGATCCTGCTGCGCCCGGTCGATGATCTGGAGCTGACCGTACGTTCCGCAAACTGCCTGAAAGCAGAAAGTATTTATTTCATCGGTGACCTGATTCAGCGCACCGAAGTTGAGCTGCTGAAAACCCCGAACCTGGGCAAGAAGTCGCTTACTGAAATCAAGGACGTCCTCGCATCCCGTGGACTGTCGCTGGGTATGCGTCTGGAAAACTGGCCGCCGGCCGGACTCAAGGAAAGCGAAAAAATAGCAGTCGTCGGAATTTAACCTGGGAAAGTATTATGCGTCACCGTCAAAGTGGGCGAAAACTCAATCGCAACAGTAGCCATCGTAAAGCGATGTTCAGTAACATGGCCGCTTCGCTGATGCGTCACGAAGTCATCAGGACGACTTTGCCCAAAGCCAAAGAACTGCGTCGTGTCGCAGAGCCGCTGATTACCATGGCCAGGACCGACAGTGTGCACAAGCGCCGCCTGGCATTCGCCCGTTTGCGCGACCGCGACATGGTCACCAAGCTGTTCAACGAACTCGGCCCGCGTTACAAGGACCGCCCCGGCGGTTACCTGCGTATCCTGAAAATGGGCTTCCGTACCGGCGACAAGGCACCGATGGCGCTGGTCGAACTGCTCGACCGCCCGGAAAGCGATGCCGGTGATTTTGAGGCCGTGGACGAGTAAATCCGGGCACCAACTGGCTTTTTTGTGGGCCGGTACAGGCACGCGGATGGTGCGCTATCATGAAACGCTATGATTGCGACCTTCACAGATTTCGGCGTGCCCGGCCCCTACCTGGGGCAGATGCATGCGGTATTTCAGCACCAGGCCCCGGGCGTGCCGGTGGTCGATATTTTCCCCGACCTGCCCGCCTTTAATATCAAGGCCGCCGCTTACCTGCTGCCGGCCTACAGCCAGTATCTTCCCGAAAACAGTATATGTGTTTGCGTTGTCGACCCCGGCGTCGGGACAGCACGGCGAGCGACAGTGGTGCATAGCGACAGCCGCTGGTATGTCGGCCCGGACAACGGCCTGTTTTCAATATTGATCCGCCGCACCGCCAGTGTGCAGGCATTCATCATCGACTGGCGTCCCGGGCAACTGTCCAGCAGCTTCCACGGCCGTGACCTGTTCGCCCCGGTAGCCGCAAAACTTGCCCGCGGCGAGCCGCCACCGGGCAAAGCACTGGATCCGGCGCAACTGGTCACACCCGACTGGCCGGACGACCTCGCGGAAATCGTTTACCTGGATCATTTCGGCAATGCCATCACCGGCCTGCGCGCCTCAGGCATAAGCACGAATGCCACAATCGAAATCGCGGGAACAAAATGTGCGTTCAGACGCACCTTCGGCGAAGCGGAACCGGGCACACCGTTCTGGTACGAAAACGCAAACGGCCTGGTGGAGATTGCACTGGCAAACGGTCACGCCGCCCGGGAACTGGGCCTCGAAGTGGCCACCGCCCTGTCAGTGTAAAGGTATTCCCTGATCGTTGAATCAGGGTTTAACCTCGGCAGCAAGCAACTTACGGATAATTGTCCGCACCTCGGGATGATTGAAATCCCTGCCGCCCACAGCGCGATACACTACGCGCCCGCGCTTGTCGATCAGCACAGTGGTCGGCAGTCCCTTAACACCAAAGGTTTGCGACACCGCACTGTCCCGATCAAAAAGAATCGGAAAACCCGGAAACACTTCAAGCTGTCCCATATAGGCAAATACATGGTCCGGCGACTCCCACTGGTTGATAGCCAGGATAGTGAAAGATTTATCCTTGAAGTCCTGGTACAGCGCGTCCATAGACGGCAGCTCACGCCGGCAGGGCGGACACCAGGTCGCCCAGAAATTCACCATAACCACCTTGCCCCGGTAGTCGCTGAGCGTATAAGATTTTTCATCCATATCTTTAAGGGTGAAATTCGGCGCCACCACAGGTGTAGCCAGTTGCGTCAACTGGTGATTAAGTTCCGGCACCGGCAACTGCGCATGTAAAAGCCCGGCCGGTAACAGCACGCCGAGCAGCAGCGTAACGTAGCGCCGACGTTCAGCGATCCGGCAGCGCAGCAGGCGCACAACGCAGCCCTTCAAGTTTTCCTTCACGAGTTTCACCCGCATACCTCCAGGAATAGACAAGATCAAAAACACTGCCGGGCGTTAGCAGGACCGTGGTAAAACCCTGGCTCCAGTCCCCCGGCTCGAACGTCTGGTCATCCGGCAAAATCGACCAGCGGAAAGCGACGCCCTGATCTTTCCATTCACTCACCCACTGTGTCTTGGTCTTCAAGGGATGAGTCTTGCCATCCGGAGTGACATAGCGCCAGTCGGCAACCCGATACGACAGCTGCTGTTGTGAGTCATTGGTCACGATCGTCCCGAATACACAATACTCAGCGATCGCCTCTACAATATCAGGCGGAAGACCACGCGCACTGTAGGTCGCCCTTACATAATCCGGCAGTACTTGCAGCAACTGCATACTGAAACCGGGCTCCCGAATCTGCCACGACAACAGACCGGTATTCGGATCACTGTATCGCTGCGCCTCGTCAGCCGATAATACCATTGGAAGGTACAACAACAGTACAAAGCAGTAACGGGTCAATTTCATTTTCTTCACCAGACCATATTCATCATTCGGCAGCATAGTTCGCCGGAGGCGATTTGCCAACGCAGCGATACAGGCGTAGTTTTAGCGACAGATACGACCGCGTCAACCGGAAATGCCACAAGACCGCTGCGCCGGCCACAAATATGGCGCTGAGCCTGGAGCAGCGATTGTTGGATGAAAAACCACCTTTCTATTTACCAGACATGCAATTTTAATTTCTACATATAGAAATTATAAGTACAGATAAGAAGAGATTGAAAGGGGGCGGTGACAAAACGCAATCATTCACATTTGTCACCGACCCCTTTATTCTTGTTATTTTGGACGTTGCTACGACTGGGAGAGGAAATCTGAAACGGAAATGGCAGTGGATGGAAATCCGCTTAATATTTTTTTATCTTGAGTAACCAGCTTTGTATCAAAATGATGTGCGAGGGCAATAAATTCACAGTCGTGTGATGAGCAGTTGCTTTCATTTATTAAACCAAGTACCTGTGCAGAGGAAACGTCATATTCATTTTGAATTATTATGGACTCTGCTGTGTCCTGGAGCTGCACCGCTTTTTCCAGGGTGATAATTTTCTTTCTAAGGTAAAGAGCCATTACATTGCGAAACTCACTTTTCCAAAGTATGGGGGCTGACCAGTCAGGGTCAATTTTATAAAGATTTTCAACCGAATCTGTATACGAAGTCGGGAGTAGAAGATAAGAGATAATATTAGTATCGGCAATAATCACAGCCTTCCTTCATTTATGGCTTGATCAATATCCTCTGCTGTAATGGTGTTAGGTTTAACTTGGGAGCGAATAGCTCGAATAGTGCTGAGCCGCTCCTCCGGACTGATTCGTTTAGGAAGTAGAGAGCGCTTAAGACACACAATGACCTCGCTATTAATGCTTCTATGATGTTGTTTTGCAATGAGTTTTATCTCGTTGTAGAGATCGTCAGGGATATTTTTTATGGTCAAAGCAGGCATTATAGCGCCTCCATCAATTACGTATGGTTGCATTATGGTTGCAAAACGCAATGTAGTCAAGTGGCGAATATGCCTTAACGAATATCGAACCCGTGCCGAGGGATTTCAAAACCGTCACAAATTTGCAGTCGCAAGAAGTTGCACCACGGCTGGAAGCTGTAAACGCGAGAGGTATGGTCATGCAACCTGGTCTTGAAGATATTGAAGCGGCCGCCCGTGTTGTCTATTCGGACATGGCGCCTACGCCGCAGTATTGTTGGCCTCTCCTGTGTGAGCAGTTGGGTGCAGAGGTTTGGGTTAAGCATGAAAATCACACCCCGACGGGGGCTTTCAAGCTGCGCGGCGGTTTGGTCTATATGGCGCGCCTTCGCCAATCCCAGCCCTGCGTCCGGGGCGTTATCACCGCCACCCGGGGCAATCATGGCCAGAGCGTCGCCCTGGCCGCCGCCAAGGTCGGCCTGCAGGCGGTGATCGTCGTTCCGCATGGCAACAACCCGGAAAAAAACGCCGCCATGCGCGCCTTCGGGGCCGAACTTATCGAATACGGCGACGATTTCCAGGAAGCCTACGATTATGCCGTGGCCCAGGCCCAGACCCGCGGCCTGCATCCCATTCGCGCTTTCGACCCCGCCCTGGTCGAGGGCGTCGCCACCTATGGCCTGGAATTTTTCCGCGCCGTTCCGGACTTAGATACGGTTTACGTCCCCCTCGGCATGGGGTCCGGTGTTTGCGGGTTGATCGCGGCCCGGGACGCGCTCGGCCTTTCGCTCAAGATCGTCGGCGTGGTCGCCAAAGGCGCGCCCGCCTACGCCCTGTCTTTCGAGGCCGGACGTGTGGTCGCGACCGAGAAAGCCGACACCATCGCCGACGGCGTCGCCTGCCGGACCCCCGACGAACAAGCCCTTGGGATCATTTTGGATGGCGCGGCCAGGGTGGTCCGGGTATCGGACGAGGCGATCGAGGCGGCCATGGGCCATTACCTGAGCGACACCCATAATTTGGCCGAGGCCGCCGCCAGCGTCCCCCTGGCCGCCTTGCTCAAGGAACGCGAAAGCATGGCCGGAAAGAAGGTGGGATTGATTTTGTCGGGGGGCAACGCGGATAAGGAATCGATTCTAAGGGCCCTGGCGTGACGTCTTTGAAAATACCCCTCTATCAAATCGACGCTTTCACCGACGTTCCCTTTTCCGGCAATCCGGCCGCCGTTTGTCCCCTGGAAGATTGGCCCGAAGACGGCCTTATGCAAAAAATCGCCGCCGAGAACAATCTCTCGGAAACGGCTTTTTTCGTCGCCCAGGGGGGGGCTTTCCATCTGCGTTGGTTCACCCCGAAAATGGAGGTCGATCTTTGCGGCCACGCTACCCTGGCGGCGGCGTATTTAATCCTGGACCGGTTGCATCCCCATTTGAACGCCGTGTCGTTTGAGACCCGGAGCGGCGTTCTTGACGTCACAC